>ERZ773104.62-NODE-62-length-142799-cov-9.000953_pt1 | contig 142799 bp, 95 predicted proteins | sample MGYA00511920_ERZ773104 | MGnify/ENA primary metagenome ERZ773104 (study PRJEB29015, sample SAMEA2737857) | human gut metagenome | biome: human gut; feature: human-associated habitat; material: faeces | place: China | collected 2012 ... | reverse complement strand
CATGTGTTAAGCACGCCGCCAGCGTTCATCCTGAGCCAGGATCAAACTCTCATAATAAAAATTTGTCCAGTCAGGATTAACTCTTGGCTAATCCATCCTTGTTTTACTGTTTAAGGTTCGTTTTCAGAACTTTTCTCTTGAATTTTCAAGGTTGTCACTGTTCAATTATCAAGGTTCATCTTTTCGTTTGTGCCGTTCGCTGTTCGCGTCGGCTTTGTTATTTTAGCACATCTCTTTGTGCTTGTCAAGTACTTTTTTAAACTTTTTTTCGAAGCTCTTTCGAACTTCTTAAGTCGTACCAGACTGTGTTGCTTTGTCTCTTTCGCAGCAACTCTGATATTCTATCAAAGTCTTTCCGGTTTGTCAAGTACTTTTTTCATCTTTTTGATTCCGTCCCCGGATCGTCTGGATGATTCCCTGACTGCCTGTATCTCGCAGGCCCCGTTGTTTCTGCGTTTCCGCTGCAACAGTTGGTATGATACCACTGTTGTGCAGATCTGTCAACAGTTTTTTTCAAAATTTTTAAAGTTTTTTCTTAGAAGTCAAAACTTTCGTGTTTATTACTTTTATATCTATAATTCAAGCAATATGTTCAATCCAATCTTGTCCCTATATAAAAAACAAGAGCATACGGAAAACACGGTTTCCAATACACTCTTGCTGTCTGAACTTTATTTTTTCGCTATTATCTAATTATATGTAGAAATCTTTTCTGAATCTCTATTTTGTTTTAAGCATATATTTCTTTGACCACTTGCCATAAACTGTTTTTTTGCCAGATTTCTTATATGCCCGAACCTGAACATAATACCTCTTTCTTCTGGACAGTTTGCTGATCGTCTTCTTATACTTACGCTGTCCTTTAACAGTCATCACTTTTACACCGCTCTTCATAGATTTTTTCTTACAGTAACGAATCTGATAACCTGATGCATCCGATATTGTATACCACCGAAGATAGATTTTTCCCTTTCCAGCACTTGAATACCAAGAAGAAATGCTTCCCTGATCCAGTTGTCTTTTCGCAACATAATCATCCTTATATTTCTTACCACACTTCTCACATGTATAGAGACGGTATCCCTTCTCAAAATAAGTAGCATCTACCCATTTGCTGCTGTAATCATGATTACAATTTGTCTGACTCAAAGAAGAAACAGCGAAAACATATTTTCCCGTACTCTTATAAGATTTTCCCCATGCATATCCATTTATTTGCATATAATATTTTCCGGCACTCAGGACAACATTCTGCGAGTCTTTACGATATCCGACATTACTGTTCCATTCGTTATAATGTGTGTCCCAGATTTCTTTTCCATCCGCATCAAAGATTTTTATACTGTAATATTGCATATATGATGTTATATCAATTGCTACCGTCTGATCTTTCGAAACGTTGAAAATATAGTTATCAAAATCATCATTTTCCGAAATCTGACCTACATATGTCTTATTCCATGATATCTGCTTTGCAGTTCTGAAATCATTATCATCTCCATCAAACGATACGCCTGATGCTGTAAAGGAAGTATTGCATACATATTTGCCAGTAGCTTTATCCCAGTCATAAACCCGATATCCATCAACCTGAAGATAATATGTTCCCTTTTCCAGATATAAATCATACGTGTCGCTGCGATAGCCAACCGTTTCATTCCATTCATTCTGATTACTATACCAAACTTGTTCTCCATCTGAATTAAAAAGTTTTATACCATAGTATTTCATATAGGATGTCATTTCAAGTTTGACGCAGCCAACCTGCGATAATGTAAACTTATATGTATCAAAATCATCATTTACAGATATCTGCCCTACAATTTTATCTCCAATCGTAATATTATTTGCATCCGCAAACGAATTATCATCCTCTCGATTTGTCACTCCAGATGAGGTAAAGGATGTACGACAAGTATACTCTCCGGTAACTTTATCATAATCCTCTCTTCTGTACCCATTGATCTGTATATAATACGTTCCTTTTTCAAGATAAATATTATACTCATCACGGCGGTAACCAACTGTTTCATTCCATTCATTAGAATCTGTATACCAGATCTCTGTACCATCCGTCTCATAAATTCTGATACAATAATATCGCATATATGCTGTCATATTAAGAGTAATACATCCGGCACTGTCCAGCTGGAACTGATAATTATTATAGTCTTTGGTTTCTGTAATACTGCCATTCAACGTATCACCCATGTTGATCCTGCTTGCAGTAACAAACGTATTATCGGATGCCGCACGCGGAACATCCAATGCTGATGCATGACTTGTATACGGCACTGTACTCATTGCACAAAAAGCTGCCGCAAGTACAAAAGCTTTAAAAAATCTTTTCCCTTTTCTCATGTTTTCCTCCTTTATTTGTTGTCCTTTCAGTTTATTTTTATGCCGAAATTTTCAGCACATTTATATAAAATATGATAGCATATACGCATTTCTTATTCAATTCTTTTCTGAATTTTTATAATGCTTTATCCTCAAAGATTTTAAATGTGCAAATAAACGTCATAAAAATAGTTTTGTAAAAAAAGTGTGTTCATAGAAGTGTTATATTTTATTTGAGAGCAAAAAAGACCGACTCACAGTGACGGCAACAAATTTCCATCACTATGATTCGATCTCTTTCGGTTTCACATTTTGTATTCTGGCCGGAAACGCATTTCCGCTTAAGAGACCCCTGGCAAGGCAGGAGCTTTTGGCAATGTGCAAAATGAACAATTCCCAAGAAGGCACTTTCACGTGCCCTTTGGGGAATTCGTTCATTTGCACATGCAATAATACTATTCACTTGCAAACAGCATCTTAATAAAACATGCGATATTTCCATTCCTTACATCCGCCTGGGAACTACCGGTAATTCTCTATTTTTTCTTGTATTTAACCTTCTTCCCTGCACTCTTCATTGCTTTTTTCAGCTTGCCAAAATTCTTTGCCGTCATTTTCTTCGGAACGGTCACTTTTGCAGTTGCTTTAATTCCTTTGAATGCCTGTGAGCCAATCTTAACTGCATTTTTGTTCTTGAAGGTAATACTCTTCAGTTTGCTGTTTTTATAGAAGCTCTTCGTTCCGATCTTTCTGATATTTGTTCCGAGAATCAGCGTCGTCAATTTTTTATTGTTCTGGAAAGCTTTTGCTGCAATTTCCGTTACTTTAAAGGTATAGCCATCTTTCGTAACGGTTGCCGGAATGGTGATCTTATTTCTTTTTTTCCTGGTTCCGGTTACTGCAACCGTTCCTTTTTTTGCATCGGATTTGGTCACTTTATAGCTGATTCCTTTTCCGTCGGTAAATACCGTTCCCTTTTTCGGTACCGTTTTGACAGTATCCGGTGCCGGATTTGGATTTGGTGTCGGCGTTGGCGTCGGATCTGGTTTTTGCTGTTCTGCTTTTTCCGTCAGAGCTTTTCTTGCCTCTTCCAGTTCTTTCTTTGCTGCGTCCAATTCTTCCGGTTGTGCATCTGCTCGATCCAGCATCTCTTTCGCCCGTTTCAGTGCTTCCTGATATTTGGCTGCACTTTCAGAAGTGTATTTTGAGAGATCGATTTTTTCAGACACCTTTATCTCTTCCGTCAGAGTTTCTTTGCATCCTGTAACTTTTTTCAGGTAAACATTCTGTGCACTTTCCAGCTCAGCTTTTGCCGCATCCAGTTCTTCCTGACCAGCCATGACATCACCGTATACCGCTTTTGCTCTCACAGACGCATTCCATAATTCTGCCAGTTCATCTGTGTTTGCAGATGCATAAGCAAAATCAGCTTTTGTATTTTTCAAGATCGTTTTTGCTTCCTCATATGCATTTTTCAGGGCACTTCTGTCAACGCTCTGGTATACTTTCATTTCACAGATTGCATATTCACTTGCTTTTCGCTGTACACCCTTCATTCTGACATAGCGTGCGGATGTTTCTGTAAAGCTGTCCTCAGTCCATGCTTTTTCATTTCCGCTGACGGATTTTACTGTGCTCCAGTCGGCACCATCGTTTGATACCTGAATGTCGTATGCTGTCGCATAACGTCCTGCTGCCCAGTCGATCACAACCTTGGATACCTTTCTTTCTCTTCCAAGGTCAATCATCAGAAAATCATCATTTCGGTCAGAAGAGCACCATCTGGATTCGTAAGAGGTACTTACTCCGCTTGTTCCGGTTACATGTCCGTCTCCGTCGGTTGCCTTCCATGCCGGATAGAGACGCATCTCATCCCCTTTGTAGCCTTTGTTGCCAAGATCGGCATATGCTCCCCGGTTTCTCGCCACATCCACAAGCGTTGCACCAACATTTTCTGCTGCCAGTTCTTCTGTGGACAGTGCTTTGTTATATGCTTTGATATTTCCAAGGTAACCGGAGAAATTCTTTCCGATTTCATTTAACGGGAACACAAAGGTGCTGCGGTAATTGTTGTCTGCATCTGTCCAGGTACTTGCACCGAGTGCACCATTGTTCTCCGGATCGCTGGCTGCCGCATAAAGAATCTTTTTAAACACACCATCTACATACAGTTTTGTTGTCTGATACGTTCCTACGACCGTGATCCGGTGCTTTTTATTCTTTTCTACCTGATACTCAAAGGACTGATTAAAATAATCGCGGTTCAGGCTCAGGGAACCATTGATACCCGCAAGCTGCAGTCTTCCGTCATAACCGGAGAACAGAGAGGATTCTTTCGTATTCTTTTCTGTACCGTCCAAATATACATCAAAACTCATCGTATATGGATAACCAAGTGTCGTCAGTGGTGTACGGATAACCGTATTGCCATCAAATTTCAGATAGGTTTCGCCGTCTTTTTCTGCTTTTTCTCCACCGCTCACCTGTCCGTTGTAAGCATTCCCGCTGGCATCATAAATGATTTCTCCATCCGCGGATAAGTTTGCAAAATCATAGTCCAGCACTACATCTGAAACACTTTCCACATCATAGGAAATAGCAGTTCCAGGTCCCTCGCGTAATGCATCAAAGGTCTGCTCATAGTTTACAAAGCTTGTTTCTTTATTGCTGCCCCAGGTTTTCTGTGATACCATGGCTACCGCACGCAGATAACGCTCATTCAGATCGGCTTCTGTGATACCCTCGCGGTTCTCATCGCCCCAGAGTGCTGTCTTGGCTCCAAGTACCTGCGGATCACCTTTATCCGTCTTCACTCCGCCGCTGAACACAGACGGATCCCAGTTATAAAAAAGATTATTTTCTTGGATCATATCTTTGTGATAACGTCCAGGTGTATTATAAAGATATGTCTGCGGTACATTGATAAGACGGAAGCCTTCTGCCAGTCTCGCACTCGGACTGTCCTCTGTAGCAGACCACATATTCAGGATAATATTATTATTTACCTTTGTATTTCCCTTTAAGACTTCCATCGCTCCCCACATTTCCACTTCGACATCATACTTATCATGCAGATAGCTGTACATCTCATTCATGTAACGGCGGAAAGCTTCTTTATTTGCATCGGTTCTGTCCCAGTATTCATCAACACCTGCGTTGACATTTTTTGCATCAAAAACCGCATCAATTCCGTCAATTCCTCCGAGATATTCATCAAACAGTGCTTTCATAAAGATTCTTGCATTGATCGCATTCTGTCTAATCTGTGCATTGCTGCTCTGATCGTCCAGTGCCAGGAGTTCCCAGTTTCCAGGGTTGTGAATGTAGAAAGAAGCTCCCTGTTTTACATTTCCGTCTGCGTTCAGATAATCTGCCGCCTTCAGATAGCCGTATTTTACAAGTGATTTGATCACTTCTTCCTGATGGTCATGAACATATTTGGTGTAAGCTGCGGAATGTCCCGGTGTATCTAACTCCGCTACAACCTGAATACCGCATGCCTTTGCTTCTTCGTTCATCTTGCGGAATTCTTCTTTTGTATAGTAAAGCTCACCGCTTTTACCGGTATGTACATTATAATAGTAGTCATAGCGATCCTCACTGTCTCCTGTTTTTACAAATTTGGACTTTTGTGTTGCAAGAGACGGAAAAAGTTCTGATTCCAGTCTGTGAGAAGCTTCGGTATCTGCCCAATCCTCATATTTTGCAGAATACGCCGGATCTGACCACTGATTATCATTGATATGAAGCTGCATCTCATTCAGTTTGTACCATTTCATGATTTTTGTATAATCATTCAGGAATGATATTCTTGTAGGGATACGGGCAATGTCAAACATCACGCCTCGCATCTCATATGCCGGATAATCACGAATCACACCTTTTGGCACATTTGCATGTTCACTGTCCTGATAAAGGATCTGTTCTACAGTCACAGTACCGTAAAGAAGGCCTGTCTTGGTGGAAGAATAAATTTTCAGTCCAGCATCGCCATTAACCATCAGATAACCTTCTTTTCCGACATCATAGACATCTTCTGTCTGTGATTCCAGATAAATATCGTTTGTGCCGGCGCTTGTTCCTTTTACAATCTCCAGATCCAGACCACAGATATCGTGGATATCACTCTGCATTTCTTTTGCCGCTTCTTCCGCATCAACCCCAGCCGCATCATTTACCACGATCCTGGACTGCTCTGTCAGTTTAAAATTGCCTTCGTAGCCATACCATTCCTGAATGGTCGGCAGGACTTTTGGCATTGGATTTGGATTGCTCACTTTTTTGAACAGTTCCGGATACTTGTCCGTGTTGCCTTTGACAGTTACCGTCACATTTTTCTTTGCTGTATCCTGCGGGTCATTTTTATTGGTCGCTTTTAAAATAACATTAAAAGAGCGGTCACCAATTCTCATTGCAGATGCTTTTCCATCTTCCGTGAGCAACTGATCCAGCTCACTTCCATATATGGAAATATCATACTGTTCAGAAGTATTTGGAATCACCAGTTCTTCCTCATTTGCTTCCACAGTCAAGCTGGACAGGTTCTTCAATACAGAAGCTGCCGTCTCAATCATTCCGGACTGTGTTCCCATGATCTCGATCTCACGCACGGAAATACATTTCCAGCCATTGATATTTCCTTTTTTAAAATAGAAACGTACATATCGTTTTAATTCTGCCTTACTAAGATCCGAGGCATTGATCACATCTGGATCGTTTCTCTGTACATTTGCACTGTCACGCGACAGTTCATAAACCGTTTCCCAGTTGGCATCTGCCCCGTTGGAATCACTGGTCTGGATCTGATATTCTGTACTCCATGCCTTCAAATTAAAATAAATATTGATCGATTCAACGTTTGTTGTCGCTGCGGAAAGATCGATCACCAGCCACTGTGGATTGTCACGGTTTGTGCCCATATCACCGGAAGACCATCTTCCGGAGTCTGATGTTTTATCGCCGTCAACGGCTTTGTCTGCACTCCATGTTGCTGATTCATTTGCAGAAGAGGTAACTTCTTTATTGAGTGCTACGTTTGCTGCAGCTGCCTGCACTTTCAAAAGACCGGCTCCCATTCCGGCAAGATTCGGTGTAAACAGACTTTCACACAACAGAAATGCTGCCAGAGCACCTGCTGCTATACATTTTTTCTTTTTCATTCTGTCTCCTTTCTTATTTCCTCTCTGTTTTTTATAACGATACCGTATTATTATATCTGATTTTGTCTATTTTGTACATGGTTTTTGCTGGTTTTCTAAAAAACAGAAACAAAATGCTTGTTCCGCATATCCACACTCGACGTTTATTTTACAAACACGAAGGCTCCCATTCCATCCAGGGAACAGGAGCCTGCATCTCTTTTCATTTCTATTCTTCTTCCAGATCTTCCACGTAGCTTTCAATCAGCAACGATATCAGATCTTTGCACTTAATACACTGCTTTCCGACACCAAGCCTTGCTTTCACATCATCAAATGTTCGACCGCCCTGCTGTACCGCCTGTTCGATCTGTCCGACCGTCGTGCCAGTACATTCACATACTACATAATTACGGTTCATTCTGCTCTGTTTTCTCCTCTTTCACTTCCACTTGTTTTGTAAATTCTTCTGTCATCTCACTTTTCATTTCTCTGCCATTGTCTGCTTCCAGTTCAAACCAGAATTCTACGCCATTGTCATAATTTTTCACGCCAAATTTCTGATGCATGGAGTCCATAATCGCCTTGACAATAGAAAGGCCGATTCCGCTTCCGCCGTATTCTCGCGTCCTTGCCTTGTCAACCTTGTAAAATTTGATCCAGATTTTATCGATATCTGCCTCCGGAATCGGTACACCGGTATTAAACACACTGGTGTGCACTTTTCCATTTTCTTTTTTCATTTTGATCTCGATCACTTTATCAAAATCCACATGATTGATTGCATTGGATACAAAATTTGTCACAACTTCTTCGGTCTTAAATTCATCCGCCCAGACATAATGACTTTCTGTTTCATTGAATAAAATTTTTGCACCTTTCTGATCTGCCAGCAGTTCCGCGGAATTTACCACGCTGTGAATCAGTTTAGTCAGATCAAAACGTTCAAAAACAATGGCATCTTTGCCCGACTCCAGATGATTCAGTGTCAGCAGTTTCCTGACCATATTGTTCATCTTCGCCGCCTCATCCATAATGACCTCACAATAGAAATCACGGCTTTCTGCATCGTCATTGATACATTCTTTCAGTCCTTCTGCATATCCCTGGATCAGTGCGATCGGCGTTTTCAGCTCATGCGAGACATTGGAAAGAAATTCTTTTCGCATCTCGTCGATCTGGATCTTTTCTTCGATATCATTCTGCAGCTGATTATTCGCTGTTTTCAGCTCCGAAATCGTCCTTTCCAGCGTCTCGGACATCTGGTTGAAATGCTCGCCCAGCTGACCAATCTCATTCTGTCCGCCGCTCGTATATTTTGCGTCAAAATCAAGGTCTGCCATGCGTTTGGAAAGCTCTGTCAGTTCCTGCAGCGGCGTCGTTATCTTACGTGACATCCAGGAAATCAGAATCATGCTGACTGCCAGACCAATGATGATAAAATATCCCAGAAATTCATTTGAGGTACGCACGCTGTCTCGGATACTGTCCATCGGAACACGCATCATAAAGTAATAACCAGTATTAAATTCGCCCCACATTTCCAGATAATCTACATTTTCCTTGAAATCTTTTGTTTTCTGGATTGCATAATCATTGGTTTCTTTGAGTACCTCTGTTTCTGATTTATCAATTCCCATCAGATAACCCCAGAGCCGCCCCTGAAGTTCCTGCTTCTGATAATTCTCCGTACCATAAAGCGGCACGAACTCATCCGTCAGAATGATCGCACTTAAATTGTAACGTGTACAAAATTCCGAGAGATTATCTGCAAATTCATCTGTCAGGTAATCATCCTCATCTTCCACCTTATTCATAGCATCGTAAATGTGCTGCAATGCCGCTTCTTTCTTCGCCACATAATAACGCTCCAGCAAAAAATTATTCGTACACCAGTTTGCCAGAAACACAAATCCAATAAGGCCGATAAAAAGTACCGCGATCTGCGTTTTCAGCGATTTTCTCATGGTTCATCCACCTCAAATTTATATCCCATACCCCAGATGGTCTTGATATAGTCTGCATTTTTTCCAAGTTTGCTTCTCAGCTTTTTCACATGCGTATCGATGGTTCTCGCATCACCGAAATAGTCATAATTCCACACACTGTTCAGAATCTTTTCTCTGGAAAGTGCGATGCCCTGGTTTTCCATGAAATAGCTCAGAAGTTCAAATTCTTTGTAACTCAACTCCACATTCTTTCCGTCTACCAGAACCTGATGTGCTGCTTTGTTTACCTCGATCACGCCGGCTTTTAAGATTTCTTCTGCTGCCAGTGTGTTGGTTCTTCGAAGAATTGCCTCTACTCTTGCAACCAGAATCTTCGGGCTGAACGGTTTGGATATGTACTCATCGACACCCAGTTCGAATCCCAGCAGCTCATCTCTCTCATCTGATCTTGCTGTCAGCATAATGATCGGCACTTTTGAATACTGCCGGATCTCACGGCATACCTGCCATCCATCCATTTTCGGCATCATAACATCCAGGATCACCAGTGCAATGTCTTTTTCCGAAAAGAAAACATCGATCGCATCTGCCCCATTTTCTGCCTCCAGGACTTCAAAGTTTCGCTTTACCAGGAAGTCTTTGACCAGTTTTCTCATCCTGCTTTCATCATCTACTACTAAAATCTTCAATTTGTCCATTGTTTTCTCCACCTGTCACTTTTTCTTTCATCGTAGCAGAGAATTATGTCCGTTTTGTGAATATTCATCTCAAAACCGGAAGAACTTCCACTGAATGCGACTGCATCTGCATACAGAAAATGCAGACAGAATCATCTGCCTGCATTTTCTGCTTTCCTATTTTTAATATGGTATTATAATGTCTTTCTTTTTAATTACTACTTTCTTTCCGGCACTCTTAACTGCTTTCTTGATCTTATTCAGATTCTTCTTACTGATCTTATAAGGAACCGTTACTTTTGCATTTGCTTTGATTCCCTTGAATGCATTTTTTCCTGCTTTCACTGCCTTATTGCCTTTGAAGGTAATATTTTTCAGTTTTGCATCTTTGTAGAATGCTTTCGCACCGATCTTCGTAACGTTCGCACCGATCACTACGCTGCTTAATTTCTTTCTGTTCTGGAATGCTTTTGCAGAAATCGCGGTTACTTTAAATGTATAACCATCTTTTACTGCAGTTGCCGGGATGGTAACTTTCTTCGCATTCTTCTTCGCAGCGGTTGTTCCTGTTACCGTCACGGTACCATTCTTCGCATCGGATCTGGTAACTTTGTATACAAGACCTGTCTTTTTGTCTGTAAACTTGCTTCCCTTGGCCGGTACTTTTGCTGTATCATCTTTACCCGGTGTAGGATTTGGGGTAGGTGTCGGATTCGGTGTCGGGGTCGGATCTGGCGTCGGAGTTGTCTTCTTAACCAGAGCATCAGTTGCCTGTTTCAGAGTATTAACTGCTGCATCGACTTCGGTCTGTGTTGCGTAAGTATCTTCCAGTACCGCTTTTGCTACTGTCAGAGCCTGTTCAAAGCTTTTTACGCTGTCATCGGTGTAATCCGCTTTGTTTACTTTTTCTGCCTCAGCAACTGCTGCGGTCAGTTTTGTCTTATCTGCTTTTGCCGGTTCTTCCGTGCTCAGTGCTGCTTTTGCTTTTTTCAGATTCTCCAGTGCTCTGGCAAAATCTGCTCCTGTTGCACCTTCTTTTTTCAGCAATTCTTCTGCTTCTTTTACCTGTTTCTGATAGTTTGCAATGCTTCCTTCGCTGTATCCTGTGGTATCAAAGTTCTGATATCCGGTAAGGACTCTTGTCAGCTTGTCTTTTGTTGTTTCCAGCTGTGCTGCAACATTGGTCAGGTTTGTGTATGCCTGGGAATATGCTGCTGCAGTGCTGTCTGCGTTATCCAGTACCTTTTTTGCATTTGCCAGGGCATCTGCAAAGAATGTCCAGGTTTTGCCGGTGTAGTCTTCACTCTTGTATTTTGCATAAGTATTGTATGCTTTCTGTACATCTGCTTTTCCATAAGCAGCATACAGATTCAGTTCTGCGATAGTTCCGTGTTTTCCGGCATTATCACTTCCTGCATCTTTAATGACGAGTTTCACTTTCTTTGCTTCGATCGGATCAAAGTCTGCAAATTTTTCAGATGCATCATTTGCCCAGGTACCGTCTGTTGCAACGGTTGTCTCGGTTCCGTCTGCTTTTGTAACAACGATATCATATTTGAAGATACGGCCGTTTGCACTGTTCTGTCTTGGCAGACAGGAAAGTCTGCTGATCGTCTGAACTTCCGGCAGTGTTACTTCAAAGTAATGATTGTGTGTACCGGAAATGACATCCGGTGTACGCCAGTTTGTATGCCAGAATGTAGTGTCATCTCCGTCGATTGCATTCTGTGCCGATCCTTCGGAACTCTCCTGGCTGCAGGCAGATACTGTCCAGCCCGCTCTGGAAAGAGCATTTCCGCTTTCGGATACGGTAGTCGGATCTGCACTTACCGTCAGTTCGTCTACCAGACCTTTGAAACTATTGGTCTTGCTTCCGATGTACTCAACCGGAAGTACCAGTGTGGCAACTTTTGAACCGCTTGTCTTTGTCTCGTTGTCCAGAGCTGCGGATGATACATATTTATTGTTTACATAAAGCTCTGCTTTGTCTTTGTAACCATTGATGGTCAGGTATACCCATTCATCTTTCGGCAGTTCATAGTTAAAGGAATAATCATATCCTTCTCTTGAGAATCCGACTTTTCCGGTATTCTTCTGGACTGCTTTGATCGCATAGGTGTTGAATTTTGTGTTGGTCTCGCAGAGAACCTGCTCACTGTTGTCGCTGGCCGCATCTCTCTTGACCCACATGGAAATGCTGCTTCCTGCTGTCTTTCCGCTTGTTGGTCCGACCATGTCAACCGGAGTCTCTACGTAGCTCTCGCCGCCGTTCAGTTTCAGTGCATTTCCGCTCTTGCCTGCTACTTCTTCTACGTTCTTCTCGCTTACAGAATCATTGTTGTTTCCGGATTCATCGTAAACTTTTTCATCATCGAAGGAGTAATCAATCACATCATTGCCTACGGAATCTGCTTCGTAGTATGGATTTGTGTTCGGTGCAGTATCCACTTTTTCTGCAACGGCACGCATCTGAGCATAAGTTCTGTCCGTTCCTTCTCCCCACATCTTCTCACTTAAGGATGGCAATGGCTGGAAGAAGCGGTCAAAGTCATCGTATTCTGTGATACCATTTCCACGTGTATCGATCTGGTCATTCCAGATCGCATAAGTACCGCCGAGTACCTGTTTGTCTCCGGCTCTTAAAACAGTACCGCTGAAGTTATTCGGTACCCAGTTGTTGTAAAGGTTCTGGGAATTCAGGTAGTCTGAATAGTATCCTGCAGAAGGTACAATGTAAAGGCTTCCTTCCAGGGTATTGATCAGGTCATATCCCAGGTCATACATATTTTTTGGATTTGCATATCCGGTGTTCCAGATGTTCAGCTGTACATCTTTGGATGCAACCGGGGTTTTACCGTTTTTGTTGGAAAGGCTTCCCCACATACGGACGTCACGTCCTGTTCCCTGGATGTACTGGATCATAGAATCAGAAAAGCTTCTGAAATATTCATTTCCGCCGTTTCCGTGGAATTCATCGGTTCCGATATGTACCGTAGTGTCTTTGTCAAATACCGGATCATCACCTTGGAAGTACTGTGCCCATACGGATTTGGCTGCATCCAGTGCACCATCTTTTCGGATGTCCAGTTCTTCGATCAGGTATCTGTGGTTTCCGCCTGCCTCTTTGGTCATAAGGTTCGGGAACGCTCTTGTGATCGCCAGGGCATGTGCCGGCATATCAAATTCCGGAATGATATTGACACCCATGTTTCTGCTGTCTTTGATGAAAGAACGGAACTCCTCTTTTGTATAGTATGTATCTTCTGATGTCAGATTTGGAATTTCAGATTCCAGACGGAAACCTGCATATGCATTGTCGATGGCATCCTGCATTGTCGGATAATCTTCCAGGAAGATCAGGTTATCAGACAGGTGCAGATGGAAGTTGTTCATCTTGTACCATGCCATATTCTTTGCAAATTCTTTTACCGTATTGAAATCAAAAGATTTTCTTCCGACATCCAGCATAAATCCACGCACTTCGTACTTCGGATAATCTCTTGTGATACCTTTCGGAATCGTTGTTTTGTTCTGTTTTAAAATCTGCAGTGCACTGATCACGCCCCAGTATGCACCGGTTGCTTTTTCTGCTTCGATCTTTACGCTGTCACCGATCGTCATGATATAGCCTTCTTCGTCAAGACCCTGGTCTGTGCTGTTCAGTGTCAGATAAAAATCACCTTTTTTGGCATCGGATTCGCTGCCTTTTACGGTCTGGATATCGTTTCCTGTGATATCTTTGTAATCTTCTGCAAACTGTTTTGCCGTTGCTTCCAGTCCGTCTGCATAAACAATCTTACTGCTGCTCTGGATCACGAAATCACCGGTCTCGCCATGCCACTCCTGCAGTGCCGGGATGACATCCGGTTTTGCATTGGCTCCTTCTGCATCTGTATAACGTCCCGGAACCGTAATGGTAAACTCTGCGGACTGTGCTTTATCTGTGCCGTCTGCATTGCTGATCTGGTAAAATCCTTTTACGGTCTTGGTCTGCAGCGGTTTGTAAACGGTGCCGTCACTTCCGATGATCTGCTCATAATCTGCATCAAACTCTACCGTATATCCTTCCGGAACGGTCGGCATCGGAATCTTTGTCGTATCTGCTGTAACGGTCGGAGCAGTCATAGAATCCGCAATCTTTGTAGCCTGTGTTCTGGTATCTGGAATATCACCTTCGTATACCTGCAGTTCCCATACAGAAATTGCATTCCAGGTAACTCCTGCATTGGTCGGTTCAATCTTTGTAACATTTAACCGCAGGAATTTTCCGGTAACTGCAGTATCCAGTGTAATCTTGTCCGTTGTCGTTGCCGGTGCCTGTGTTGCAGTGTATACATCTCTCCATGTCTGACCATCATCAGATACCTGCAGTGTATAATTAACTGCATTGTTTCGCTGCCAGTTGATAACAAAACTCTTCATGGTTTTGCTCTCAGCCCAGGCAAGCTGTGCCCATGAAGTATTACTCTGATCATGTGACCATCTGGTGTTCATATTACCGTCATTGATCTTTGCGATTTCGTTTCCGCCTTCTGAGTTGGATGCTGTTGCCGTTGCACTCAATGCCAGGTTGGTATTCTCTGCTGCATTTGCTGCAAGCGGCGGGAGCTGTACAGAAGCAAGGATCATGCTCGCTGCCATGGCCATAGCACCGATCTGTTTCATTTTTTTCTTAAACATAAACTTCCTCCTCTTCGTTATGTTGTTAAATGTTGCTAAAAACATATTTAATTTTAACATGATTTTTTAAAAAAGTCCACACATCTTATCTAAAACGCATACAAAATGCAGCACAGTTAAAAAAGATAACAAAAAAAGCCCGATAAAATCGGGCTTTTCAGGATGGACCTGAGGGGAATCGAACCCCTGTCCGAAAGCCTATTCATCAAGGCATCTCCCATCACAGTCATTATTTTAACGTTCCCTCAACGGTGCACCTAATGACAGGTTCACAGCCTCAGTAGCTTCATAAGTTCTTCTGCCGCCGCAAAGCTTTGGCCACAGAGTGCCTCACAGGATTTGATGCCGGTTGGGGAAGCTGTGAGCAACCTCCTGCCGACAAGCAGCCCTTAGGCTGCTAACGCGTAATTATCTTCTGCGTTTATATTTAGTTTCCGGTTTACTGTGCGGTCCCGGCCCGCAGATGGCTTCCCTGACTGCAAAACCCCCGTCGAAACCAGTACAAGCCCTGGTTTGTTTGAAGATAATCTTACAGTGCAGTTTATTTTACACCTGAAATTCATTTTTGTAAAGTGTCTTTTTAAAATTTTCACTTTTTATTTTTCTTTGCATCTTTTTATCTCTGTGCGTTTTCCATCTTTACAGATTACGCACCTTAAATTCACGCTCTGCTTCTCTTCGCATATCTTTCTTTGCGATATCCTGTCGTTTGTCGTACAGTTTTTTACCTTTTGCAAGACCGATAGAGACTTTTACCAGACTGCCTTTAAAATATACTTTCAGGGGAACCAGTGTGTATCCTTTTTCTGCGATCTTTCCTTCGATCTTATTGATCTCATAGCGATGCATCAGCAGTTTTTTTACACGCATCGGATCTTTATTAAAAATATTTCCCTTTTCATATGGGCTGATGTGCATACCATAAATAAACACTTCGCCGTTTTCAATACGGACAAAGGATTCTTTTACGCTGCATTTTCCCATTCGCAGGGATTTAACCTCTGTTCCGTGAAGAGAAATCCCTGCCTCATACGTGTCTTCGATAAAATAATCATGATATGCTTTTTTGTTGTTTGCGATCAGTTTTATGGATTCTGCTCCCATATCTTTCCTCCCGTCTCTGACTTATCCCCAAATAGCTGCAGGCACAAAATCAATTGTTGCATTTTCTTTATCAGCATCAAGCACACGTACACGGATGCTCTGACCGAGTTTGTAAACCTTTCCAAGATCTGAGCCGACCATCTCATGGGTATTTTCATTATAATAATACCTATCATCGTAAAGATTTGCAACATGTATCAGTCCCTCGATGGTATTTGGAAGTTCTACATACATGCCCCAGGATGTAATACTTGAGATTACGCCTTCATATTCTTCACCGATATGCTGCTGCATGTATTCTGCTTTTTTCATTTTATCGGTATCACGCTCTGCCTCATCTGCCCTTCGCTCCGTCTTACTGGAATGTTCTGCCACTTCCGGCAGGATCTCCTGATAATGCGCGATCCGCTCTGCATTTAATCTGCCACGCAGATTTTCCTTGATGATCCGGTGAATCTGCAGATCCGGATACCGACGGATCGGAGAAGTGAAATGCGTGTAATACTTCGCCGCCAGTCCGAAATGTCCGGTACATTCTGTCGAATACCTCGCCTGTTTCATGGAACGCAGGGTCAAACGACTGATCAGTGCCTCTTCCGGTGAATCTGCAACTCTGGAGAGGAGTTTCTGCAGTTCTTTTGGATGGACTTCGTCTTGGACACCTTTCAGTCCATATCCGAAATTGCGGATAAATTCTGCAAGTGCCTGGATTTTTTCCGGATCCGGTGTATCGTGGACACGGTATAAAAACGGAATTTCCTGCCAGAAATATTCGGATGCTACTGTCTCATTTGCAAGCAGCATAAAATCTTCGATAATCTTTGTCGCTGTATTTGCCTCGTATGGTCTGATATCAACCGGTTTTCCTTTTTTATCCAGGATAATCTTTGCTTCCGGAAAATCAAAGTCGATCGAACCGCGTGCATGGCGGTTTTTGCGAAGCAGTTCTGACAGTTCTCTCATCTTTTCAAACATCGGGACAAATTCCTGATATTTTTCGATTTCTTCTGCGTCCTGATCCTCCAGAATCTTCTTCACGCTGGTGTAGGTCATTCGCTGATCCACACAGATCACCGTCTCCGCAATCCGGCTGCCGATCACTTTGCCCTTCTCATCGATGTCCATCAGGCAGCTCAGTGCCAGCCGGTCGCATCCTGCATTTAAAGAACAGATGCCATTTGAGAGCCTTCTCGGAAGCATCGGGATCACCCGATCCACAAGATACACACTTGTTCCGCGTTTCTTTGCCTCCCAGTCCAGTGCACTGTTCTCCTGCACATAATTTGTGACATCTGCGATATGCACGCCCAGATGCCAGATATTTCCATCCTTTTCCAGTGATACAGCATCATCCAGATCCTTGGCATCTTCACCATCGATCGTGACCATCGGTACCTTTCTAAGATCCAGTCTGCCCTGCATATCTGCCTCACTGACCTCATCTTTCACTCGTTCTGCCTGATTGAGCACCTTTTCCGGAAATTCAAACGGAAGATCTTTTGCATAAACAATGGAAAGTACATCCGTCCCCGGATCACTGATATGGCCGATGATCTTTGTGATCCTGCCCTCCGGCTTTTTCTTGCTGCTGCCGTAAGAAGTAATCTCTGCGATCACCTTATGGCCGTTTACCGCACCTTTGGCACACTCCTGCGGGATAAAAATATCCTGAAGGATTTTCTGGTTGTCCGGAATCACAAAGCCAAAATGTTTGCTCTGTTCATAGATGCCAACCACTTCCTTGACCGTATGGGAGATGACCTGTGTGATGCGTCCTTCCTGACGTTTCCCGGTCGTCCCGGAGATCAGAGTCGCCTGAACCACATCTCCGTAAAAAGCATTGCCGATGTTTTCTTCTGAAACATAAATATCATCGTCTCTGCCTTCCACTTCAATAAAACCAAAGCCTTTCGGATGCGTCACAAAGGTTCCGGTAACCGTCTTTTCTTTTGCAATTTTATACTTGCCTCTTTTGGAGATTTCAATCTTGCCCTCTGCCAGAAGTTCATTCAGGACCAGCTCCAGATCCGGCCGTTCTTCTTTTGACACCTGGAGGATGATAGCAAGCTCCTTGATCTTCATCGGTACATATATTTTATCGTTCATCAGGTCTAAAAGAACCTTTTTTCTTTTTTCTAACTGTTTGCTGTCCATGTTACCCTCCTTGTTCATCATGTGGGGAATCGGTGTGCTGTTTTTTCTGACCGGTAACGCTAAAAAACACCCTTGCAGTTACCAACCACAAGAGTGTTTTAACGTGTCATGCGTTCAAAAGAACCTGCCTGTGACAATTCTGCAGGTTTCTTAGAAATTCAGATTCAGAACTATGGAAATTACGATAAATGCGATTGCAAGAAACTTTGTGGATTTCACAAGTGCTCCTTCCATAGAACGGCCTTTGTTCTTTCCCCAGTAAGTATCTGCTGCACCTGCAATAGCTCCCAGCCCTGCGGACTTTCCTTCCTGCATCAATACGATAACGGTCAGTGCGATACAATCCAAAATAAAGAGTATATTGATAACTGTTCTCAAGATTTCCACATTAACACCTCCTATACCAAACAAAAACAGTTTAGCATAGTTTGTATTTCTTTGTCAACTTAAATATGCTCTTCAATACGCAATAATTGGTTATATTTTGCAATTCTTTCGCTGCGACACGGAGCTCCTGTTTTGATCTGTCCGGCTCCTGTGGCAACTGCGATATCCGCAATCATCGTATCCTCTGTTTCACCGGAACGATGCGAGATGATCGCAGCGTACCCGCTCCGTTTTGCAAGTTCGATTGCTTCAAACGCTTCCGTCAGTGTTCCTATCTGATTTACTTTGACCAGGATCGCATTGGCAGCCCCGAGTTTTATGCCTTTTCGCAGACGTCTGGTATTTGTCACAAACAGATCATCACCCACCAGCTGTACTTTCTGCCCCAGTTCTTCTGTCAGGTGTTTCCATCCAATCCAGTCATCTTCAAACAGTCCGTCCTCGATAGAAAAAATCGGATATTTTTCAGTCAGTCTCTTATAATATGCGATCATCTCTTCTGTGGTGCGTTCTTTTCCTTCTCCTTCAAACCGGTAAATTCCCTGTCTTTCATCGTAAAGTTCACTAGCCGCCGCATCCAGTGCGATCATAATATCTTTTTTCATCTGATAACCGCTCTTCTCGACCGCTTCCACAATGACATCCAGAACTTCTTCTGAATTTTTCAGGTTCGGGGCAAATCCGCCCTCGTCTCCAACTCCGGTTGATAACCCCCGAACATCCAGAATCTTTTTCAGTGTGTGGTAAATCTCTGCACACATCTGAAGTCCTTTTGAAAAATTCTCTGCCCCAAACGGCATGATCATAAATTCCTGGAGATCGACGGTATTGGATGCATGGCGTCCTCCGTTTAAAATGTTCATCATTGGCACCGGCATCTGATGGGCAAACGTTCCGCCAAGATACTGATACAGCGGCAGATGCAGTGCCTTTGCCGCCGTCTGAGCTACTGCCATTGATATGCCAAGAATTGCATTTGCCCCCAGATTTTCTTTGTTCTCTGTTCCATCTATATGACAGAGTTTTTCATCAATTTTCCGCTGTTCCAGTACATTATCACCAATCACACAGTCTGCCAGGATCGTGTTGACATGTTCTGCGGCACGCCGCACGCCAAGTCCATTGTAACGTCTTTCCTGATCACGGAGTTCTACCGCCTCAAACTGCCCGGTCGAAGCTCCGGACGGCACAGCCGCTCTCCCAACAATATCTCCCTCAGCCAGTACTTCCACTTCTATCGTAGGATTCCCTCTGGAATCCAGAATTTCCCTTGCGTACACATCTTTGATTGCAATGAATTTCTGCATAAAAAAGACACACCTCCTTGTGGATAGTGTGTCCTTTTTGTTTTTCTTTATACATCGCTTTGCATATGCAAAGACTGATCTTCAGAAATTATTTGCGTACCAGCAGAGATTTTCCTGTCATTTCAGCCGGCTGCTGCATACCCATCATCTCGATCAGAGTCGGAGCGATGTCTGCCAGGCATCCGCCTTCATGCAGTGTATAGTTCTCGTCATAATTTACCAGAATGAACGGAACCGGGTTGGTTGTATGTGCGGTAAACGGTGCACCTGTTTCGTAGTCGATCAGCTGCTCTGCATTTCCGTGATCCGCACAGATAAACATCTGTCCGCCAACTTCTTTCAGAGCTTCTACGGTCTTGCCTACACACTCATCAACAGCTTCCACTGCTGCGATCGCTGCTGCCTGGATACCGGTATGTCCTACCATATCCGGGTTTGCGAAGTTGATGATGATCACATCGTATTTTTCAGAACGGATAGCTTCGGTCAGCTTGTCGCATACTTCATATGCACTCATCTCCGGTTTCAGATCGTAAGTAGCTACTTTCGGGGATTTTACCAGGATGCGGTCTTCGCCTTTGTTCGGTTCTTCTACTCCGCCGTTGAAGAAGAAGGTAACGTGTGCATATTTCTCTGTTTCGGCGATTCTTGCCTGTGTCATGTTATGTGCTGCCAGGAATTCACCGAAGGTATTTGTGATAGAAACTTTGTGGAATGCTACTTCTTTGTTCGGAATCGTCTCATCGTACTCTGTGAAGCATACATAAGTCAGATCCAGTCTCTTTTCTCTTGCGAATCCGTCAAACTCATCTGCACAGAATGCACGGGTGATCTCTCTTGCACGGTCCGGGCGGAAATTGAAGAAGATTACAGAATCTTTGTCTTTGATTGTTGCAACCGGTGCTCCGTCTTTCTTAACAACAGCCGGAACTACGAACTCATCGTTCTTTCCGTTGTCGTAAGAATTCTGTACTGCACAGATGCCGCATGCTGCTTCTGCACCTTCGCCTTTTACCATAGCGTTGTAAGCCAGCTCTACACGATCCCAGCGGTTGTCACGATCCATTGCATAGTAACGTCCCATAACAGTTGCAACCTGTCCGACACCGATCTCTTTCATTTTATCAACGAGCTGTTCTACATAGCCTTTGCCTGATGCAGGTGGTGTGTCACGTCCATCCAGGAAACAGTGTACATAAACATTTTCCAGACCTTCTCTTTTTGCCAGCTCAAGCAGTGCGTACAGGTGTGTATTGTGGCTGTGTACACCGCCGTCAGAGAGCAGACCGAACAGATGCAGGGCACTTCCGTTTTCTTTTGCACTCTTTACTGCATGCAGCAGTGCTTCGTTTTTGAAGAAATCTCCATCCTGGATTTCTTTTGTGATTCTGGTCAGTTCCTGGTATACGATACGTCCGGCGCCCATGTTCAGATGTCCGACTTCAGAGTTACCCATCTGTCCATCCGGCAGACCTACTGCCAGACCACTTGCATTGCCTTTTACGAAAGGACACTCAGCCATCAGCTTGTCCATAACCGGAGTTTTCGCCTGTGCTACTGCGTTGCCTTCTACCTTATCATTCAGTCCATATCCATCAAGAATCATCAAAACGGTTGGCTTTTTGCTCATTTTTCCATTTCTCCTTTATATTATAATGATGATGCCGGAGCTTAAAAACCCCGGATTCTTTAACCATATTTGCTTCGCATTTATTCTACATGATTTTCAGGTAGCCGTCAATTCTTAAATCAACGATAACCTGACCTCAGTTTTGTTATTTTCTGCAAAAAAATAACAAAAAAACCTCTGGTATGGCAGTACCAGAGGTTTTCTGTGTTTTAATGAATCTTTATTTTCCCATTTTATCGCCCGAACAGCATTATAGCATATAACATTTTAATTTTCAATATTACTTTTTAATTTTTATTATTTAGTTATATCTTTACTGACGGTTTTCACTCATCTTCTTTCTCTTTAATTACATTCAAACTTGATTACTTTTGCATTATTTTTTCTTATAAAGTAATACTTTTAGATGCATATTGAACTACATTAGGATCGTGCGTCACAATTACTATAGTTTTCCTCATTTTGTTCAAATCACAAGGTATTTTCATAACTATTTCCCTATTCGTTTTACAGTTATTATTCTATTTTCATATCGTTTCTACCATGATTAATGCAAAAACTTCTGAAATTTCTTTCAATCTCCCTACTCTCCGTACACGCGGATCACAGATGACACTTTTTTCACTGCTGTCATCTCTTCAAATGCTTTCAGAGAGTCTTTTACATGGCGTTCTTTTACTTTTTCGGTGATGACTACGATCTCCGCCAGCTCTCCAATCTTCTTTTTCTGGATGATCTGCTCGATGCTGACTTTGCGGTCGCCGAACACGGCGGTTACGGCTGCCAGGACACCCGGCTCGTTTTCTACCAGCATACGCAGGAAGTATTTGGAACAGATGTCATCCATCGCTTTGATCGGCAGCTGTTTGTAGCAGGTGCAGCTGATCCTGCCGCAGCACTCATATTGGAGGTTTCTGGCAATATCAAAGATATCTCCGACCACCGCACTTGCCGTTGGCAGTTCTCCGGCTCCGCGGCCGTAGAACATGGCATCATCCACGGCATCACCATGTACAAAAACGGCGTTGAAAGAATCATTGACGGATGCCAGTGGATGTCTTTCCGGGATCAGCATCGGATGGACACGTACTTCGATTCCTTCCGGTGTGTTGCGTGCCACGCCGAGAAGTTTGATCACGCTGCCGGTTTCTTTTGCATAGCGGATATCGGATGCGGTGATCTTTGTAATCCCTTCGGTATAAACATCGTCAAAGGTCACACGGGAATTGAAAGCGATCGACGCCATGATTGCTACTTTTCGTCCGGCATCCAGACCTTCGATGTCCGCGGTCGGATCGGCCTCTGCATAGCCAAGCTCTGTCGCCAGTGCCAGGGCTTCTTCGAATTCCATGCCGTCCTGTGCCATTTTTGTCAGGATAAAGTTCGTGGTTCCATTGACAATTCCCATGATTTCACTCAAATGATTTCCGGCAAGGCACTGTTTGAGCGGTCGGATGATCGGGATCGCACCGGCAACCGCTGCTTCAAACAGCAGATCGCATCCGCTTTTCTTCGCCTGATCCATCAGTTCTTTTCCATCGGCTGCGATCAGGTCTTTATTTGCCGTCACGACCTGTTTTCCTGCCTGCATCGCTTCCATGATATACGTTCTTGCCGGCTCCATGCCGCCCATTACTTCGATCACGATCTGAATCTCGTCATCGTTTACGATCTCCTGCCAGCTGTCTGTCAGCACAGAGGCATCTTCGATTTTCCCGGCTGCTTTTTCCAGATTTCGCACCAGGATTTTCTTGATCTTGATCTCGGTACCGATCTTATGCTGCATTTCTTCTTTCTGCATCTGCAATACTTTATATACGCCGAGTCCGACGGTTCCAAATCCTAAAAGTGCCACCTGGATTTCTTTGTATTCTTTCATTATGATTTGCACCTTTCTGCTTTGTATTTTGTTTTATTTCTGCATTTTATTTTATTTTGTGATCGCATTTTTCTTTGCGGACCACTTGCTGTAGTAAGTCTTTTTGCCGACTGTCATATAGGTTCGGATCTGTAAATAATATTTTTTCTTTGCCTGCAGTTTTCTGATTTTGGCAGAGCTCTTTTTATAACCTTTTACCCGAACCATTTTAGACTGCTTCATGCTGCTCTTTAAGGAATAGCGGATCTGATAACCGTTAATTCGATTCTCCGGCATTTTTGCTGTCTGCTTTTTCCATTTTACGGTCAGTGCCTTTTTCGCCCTGCCGACTTTTGTAAGATTTGTCCCTTTCGGAAGAATCTTAAATGTCAGTGTTTTGGTTCCATATTTTTTATATGCACCGCGGAACGTGATTTTATAAGCATATGTTCCGACATTCTTTCTTCCGGATGCTTTTTCCACCGTAAAGGCAGTGTCCGGCAGCTGATCTCCATGCTTGCCGTAGATCCGTACTTCCGGTGTCTTCACTTTTCCATTGTATACATACTGTTCTTTCGAAAGTTCATACGTTTTCGGTGCGATCACTTTTTCTGTTCCATCGCTGTTATCAGCATTTCCTTTGCTGTCATCAGCATCAAAAGAAGAATTATCGACCGGACGGTCTGCATAATCCGGCGTCGGTTTTGCTTTATTGGTGATCAAAAATTCTATACTCCCATTTGAGACATAATATCTGCCATCCGTCGAGACAACATCATAGTAAATCGTTACATAACCCTCTTGTTTGGTTGTGATCGTTCCGTCTTCGCTGACATCTACCAGACTGCTGTCATAATCGCGAAATACAATCCTAGCGTTTTCATTTTTATGGATCGCATATTTCTGAATGGAGCGATCTGCCAGAATCTGACCGCTGATACCTGTCGGAACTGTCAAAAGCCTTCCGGTCATAGAGTATTGATCCGGTGACATATTCAGTCTGAATGCATGACCGTTCTGTGCAAAATAGTACATCGTGCCATCGATGTTCTCAATCGTGCAGTTGTAAAGAACGCCGTCTTTTCCGGCATAAGAATCCCATACCGGATCTTCTTCCCCTTCTTCCGGCGGATACCCAAACCAGCCATTTATATAAAGTCTGGAATTTTCCGGTCTTGGCCTTCCGTCTTTATAATATTGTCCGGATGTTTTTCGAAGCAGCTGACCATTGATATCTTCCTGATAGCCTTCTGCAAACACCGGATAAAAGCGATCATCTGCCCAGATTGAGGACCATCCAACACCCGTCTCATCTTCTCTTATAAATTCTCCGTCGTCGTCTGTCCAGTATGCACGTTTATAAGCATTGATCGGCATGCCATATTGCAGAAGCAGCCATTCCCCATTCTGATAAACCTGTGCCCAGGCATCTAGAGAAATGGATGCAAAGGAAGAATCCACACCCTTTCCAATAAGATAAATCCCCTCCACACCGGAAGAATAATAACCCTTTGCAGCAACTGCTGACGGATCGGTCATGTTATAGTTGCCCCAGAGACCGTCATACATTCTCCTCTGTCCGTCTGCATAAATATAATTCCAGGCATGTCCTGTGATATCCGATAACTCTTCGATCGTCCATCTGGTCAGATCTGCTTTCCATCCCTCTGCGACAGCCGCACGCAGACCGCAAAGTCTGGCAAGATCCGCAATCAGCATGGTATCTCCGTAACAGTCACCGGTTCTTGTGTAGAATACCTGCGGAGAATAACTGGATGCACTGGTATCGTACTTGATATTTCTTCCTACCCAGCGAACGATCGCATCGGCTTTCTGCGTTTCTGTCGTGCATCCTTCCGTGATCTTCTGTGCCAGTTTTTTCAGTACATTTTTATCCGTCTGATCCATATGTCCAACATAAAGTCCGCGGTCTGTATTCTTATAAACTGCGTTCAGATATTCTATCACTGCCTGAGCCTGAGCATTTGCAACGGTGCTGGCTTTTGTATTGCTGCGTACCGTCCCGGCATGCTCTTTGTTTTCCTCATAATAATGTTCTTCTGTTTTTTTAATAGAAAGCTCATAGGAAGTGGCATCCTGCCAGGAAGTACAGCGGACATAAAGGATATCACCCTTTTTGAAGTCCTGATAGTTCCGGTTAAAATCCAGTACCAAACCGCCCAAATCCGTCAAACGTCCGTCCCGCAGCTTATAAATATCCACACGTGCCATATTTTTTGCATCCGCAAACCGGATTTTATACCTTCCATCTTCCGGAACGGTATACTGTATCCATTTTAATTCTTCTTTGCCGGAAACAGAAACTTCTGTTTTTCCATCTGCCCCGGATACAGTCACATCGCTTGGAACTTCCGGTCTTGTAATTTCAAGTGTCCAGCTGACATCCAGTCGAAATGTTTCTTTGCTGTCTGAAACAATCTGAATATAATAATCCACGTCCTTGTTCCAGCAGATACTGACGCTCGTACTTCCCTGAGCCTGATGTGCCACATCTCCGATCTGCCCTGCCAGTTCGTATCCGCCATCTGCTTTCTTCCAGACTGCTACATAGTAGTCTGTGAAATAATCCTCCGAATTGCTCACTGACAAGTCTTTCCATACATCTTTCGTCGGCTGATAATGATACCAGCCGGCCGGAACCCTCCAGTAAGCACCATCATAATATGCTCTGGTTTCTTTTACCGTTTCCGTACCCCACGGAGCCGCACTCTGTATCTGTGCGGATGCTGACAACTGTGTCTGTGCAGATACCGGCAGAATATTAACCCACACCAGAAACAGGCACAATGGGAGCAGGCAGCATATGATCCGCCGGAACTGTTTTTCTCTTTTCTCTTCCATAAAATTCTTTCCTTTCCTTTTTTCTTCATTATAGCAAGGCCATCTGCCATTCTCAACAAAATTCTATCGTTTTGCCCGGTATTTTTTACGGAGATATCGACCTGCCTCTGACAGGTCTTTTTTCTTCCAGTTTCCTGTTTTACTGCTTCCCGGAGCCAATAAGGCACTGAACTCGTTTTTGTTTGTCAAACTCCAGCAGAAATAGCTCACATTTGTCTGATCCAGCCTTTTCAGCCATTTCCCGGTATTTATCGTACTGATCTGACCATTGCCACTCGCATCCGACATGCCAAACTCAGTCACCATGACCGGCAGTCCTTTTTTCCTTGAAATGCAGAGAATACATGATATTTTTATAACCCTTGATCGGACTGTCCGCCACTTCGTTGTGCGTTCCGTCCGATCCAAGCTGCGACCATGTCGGCGTGCCTACCACAATGATCGCTTTTTTATCCTTCTTTCGAATGGTTTTGATGATCTGTTTTGCGTAAGATTTACAGCATGAAAAATGTTGCCGGTTTTCTGAATCTTTTTCTCTTTCTCTCCATATAATCCTCCTTGTAATTTTTGCAGCACTTACATACATAGATAATCACAAAAAATAAAAGCGGCTATTTCCTACACCACTAGGAAATAGCCATGTTTATAGTATACTATAAGTTTCCGGAGCAACTCGGACATCGCCAATCCTTCGTTGCTTCTGTTCTGATTATAAACTGCTCACTCGTATTTTTCAAGTGAAAAAGTTTGAAATGGGGATGTTTCGGCATCCCTGTTTTTACATTCTCATATGAAATAATAATAAAAACATTTATATAACTATCACTTTTTTAAATGGCAAGGTTTTAAACGATTAAAAGTGATCGTTGAAGGTGATAGTTGTAATATTAAAAAACGCCCCCAAACACAATTCAATTAGTAATACTTACCAATTTTCCTTGCATTTGGGGGCGTTTTATTCTTTCTTGTTTGGACTATTTAGCCAAAAATGGCTGATTATTTATAATTAACAATCTGACCGAACTCTTCTTTCAGAGATGCTCCTCCAACCAGTCCGCCATCGATGTCTGCCTGAGCAAACAGATCTGCTGCTGTCTTGGAGTTTACAGATCCGCCGTACTGGATACGGATCTCTGCTGCTGTAGCGTCATCGTATACTTCAGCGATACACTCACGGATCTTGCTGCATACTTCCTGAGCCTGCTCTGTTGTAGCAGTCTTGCCGGTTCCGATAGCCCAGATCGGCTCGTAAGCGATAACGGCTGCTTTTGCCTGATCTGCTGTCAGTCCCTGGAATCCGATCTTAACCTGCTGACGGATGAAGTCCATGGTCACGCCCTGCTCTCTCTGTTCCAGAGATTCGCCGCAGCACATGATCGGTGTCAGGCCATGCTCAAATGCTTTGTGCATTTTTTTGTTGATATCTGCATCTGTTTCTCCGAAGTATCCTCTTCTCTCGGAATGTCCCAGAACAACGTATTTAACGCCTGCATCTACCAGCATATTCGGGGAGATTTCACCTGTGTAGGCACCTTTCTCTTCGAAGTACATATTTTCAGCACCAACCTGGATGTTTGTTCCTTTTGCAGCTTCTACTACAGGAACGATGTCGATAGCCGGTACGCAGAATACTACATCAACTTCATCATTTTTTACCAGTGGTTTCAGAGTTTCAACTAATTTTACTGCCTCACTCGGAGTCATGTTCATTTTCCAGTTACCAGCAATAATTTTCCTTCTTGCCATGATCTTATCCTCTTTTCACATATTGTAAAACATCGCCTTTGGCTCGTTTTCGTTAAGTACTGACGGGATGTTCGCCTGCCTCTAACCTCATGTTTCGCTTCGCTCCCATTCGCTAAGAGCGGCGAACTAAGTAAACACTAGAACTCAAACATCGCCTTTGGCTCGTTTTCGTTAAGTGTTTACTTATCGTTAGCTGCTGCTACGCCCGGCAGTTCTTTTCCTTCCAGGAATTCCAGAGATGCTCCGCCGCCTGTGGAGATGTGGCTCATCTTGTCACCAAATCCAAGCTGGTTTACTGCTGCTGCAGAATCGCCGCCGCCGATGATGGTTGTTGCATCGGTATCTGCCAGAGCTTTTGCTACTGCGATCGTACCTGCTGCCAGTGTCGGGTTTTCGAATACACCCATTGGTCCGTTCCAAACAACTGTTTTTGCTGTTTTTACTGCATCTGCATACAGAGCTGCTGTTTCTTTTCCGATATCCATAGCTTCTTTGTCAACCGGGATATTATCTACAGATACATTCTCTACTTCGATCGGAGCATCGATCGGGTTCGGGAAATCTGCGGAAACAACTGCATCTACCGGAAGCAGAAGTTTTTTGCCAAGCTTCTCAGCTTTTGCCATCATCTCATTGCAGTAGTCGATCTTGCTGTCGTCTACCAGAGATTTACCAATCTCTTTGCCCTGAGCTTTCAGGAAAGTATAAGCCATACCGCCGCCGATGATCAGAGTATCGCATTTCTCAAGCAGGTTAGAGATAACGTTCAGTTTGTCTGCTACTTTTGCACCACCCAGGATTGCAACGAACGGGCGAACTGGATTTTCTACTGCATTGCCCAGGAAATCAATCTCTTTCTGCATCAGATATCCAACAACTGCGGTATCTACATATTCGGTAACACCTACGTTAGAGCAGTGTGCTCTGTGAGCAGTACCAAATGCATCGTTTACGAACACATCACACAGAGATGCCAGATCTTTACTGAATGCTTCGCCATTTTTGGTTTCTTCAGCACGGTAACGCGTGTTTTCAAGCAGAACAACTTCTCCATCTTTCATAGCTTCTACAGCTGCTTTTGCGTTCGGTCCTACGACTTCCGGATCAGCTGCAAATTTTACTTCCTGACCAAGCAGTTCAGAGAGACGTACTGCTACCGGTGCCAGAGAGAGTTCCGGTTTCGGTTCTCCCTTTGGTTTGCCCAGATGAGAGCAAAGGATTACTTTTCCGCCGTCCGCGATCAGTTTTTTGATAGTTGGCAGAGCTGCTACGAGACGGTTTTCGTCTGTGATCTTGCCATCTTTCAGAGGTACGTTAAAGTCACAGCGGACCAGGACTCTTTTGCCTTTTACGTTGATATCATCAACTGACTTTTTATTAAGCATTCTTATTTCCTCCTTGTATCATACATACGGATTTTCTAATGTGCATCCTTGCGGAGCCACTTATTTAGCCACAGAGTCTTCTCCGACTAAGATAAAAAGGGCCCGGTCCAAAAGACCGGACCCAGATAGGTCTTCTTTGTCTGATTTAACAGATTATGCTAATTCAGAGAAGTATTTGATTGTTCTTACCATCTGAGATGTGTAAGAGTTTTCGTTGTCATACCAAGAAACAACCTGTACTTCTGTTGTACCGTTGTCCAGAGGCAGAACCATTGTCTGAGTAGCATCAAACAGAGAACCATATCTCATACCAACGATATCGCTGGATACGATTTCGTCTTCGTTGTATCCGTAAGATTCTGTAGCAGATGCTTTCATCTTAGCGTTGATTTCGTCTACAGTTACTGTTCCTTCAACAACTGCTGTCAGGATTGTAGTAGAACCTGTAGGGGTCGGTACACGCTGTGCAGAACCGATCAGTTTGCCGTTCAGTTCCGGAATAACCAGACCGATAGCTTTTGCAGCACCTGTGCTGTTCGGAACGATGTTTACTGCTGCTGCACGGGATCTTCTCAGATCGCCTTTTCTCTGAGGTCCGTCCAGAGTCATCTGATCACCTGTGTAAGCATGGATTGTTACCATGATACCGGATTTGATCGGAGCCAGTTCGTTCAGAGCTTTAGCCATTGGTGCCAGACAGTTTGTTGTACAAGAAGCTGCAGAAATGATCTGATCCTCAGCTTTCAGTGTCTCATGGTTTACATTGTAAACGATAGTCGGAAGGTCATTGCCTGCTGGTGCAGAGATAACAACTTTACGAGCACCTGCATTGATATGAGCCTGAGCCTTTTCTTTGGATGTGTAGAATCCAGAGCACTCCAGAACTACGTCAACACCCAGCTCGCCCCATGGGCAGTTGTTTGCATCCGGGAAAGCGTAGATCTTGATCTCTTTTCCGTCAACTGTGATGGAATCTTCACCTGCTGATACTGTATCTGCCAGTGCATATTTACCCTGTGATGAATCGTATTTTAACAGGTGTGCCAGCATTTTTGGGGAAGTCAGATCGTTGATAGCTACTACTTCATATCCTTCTGCGCCAAACATCTGTCTGAATGCAAGACGTCCGATACGTCCAAAACCATTAATTGCTACTTTTACTGCCATGATTAATTTCCTCCTATTATGTTAAATAGTATGATTGCGGTCTTTATTGTTAAAGATTCCACAACTTTCTTCTATTCTACCTAATTTCTGTAAAAAGTTCAAGTATAATTTCAACGAATTTCTCTGGACATTTGTGTTTTATTCTCATAAACTTGTAACAGAGAGAAAAATCAGGTGTTTTTTCCTGAATTTTGCCGTATTTTGAAAGGAGTTTTTATTTTATGAGATCCGATTTTCATCTTCATTCCTCTTTTTCCGCCGATTCCGACGCCCCGATGCGGGATATGGTCGAAAAGGGTATCTCTCTTGGACTGTCTGCCATGTGTTTCACAGAGCACATGGACTATGACTATATTGACGAAGGGATGGTCTTCGAAGCTGATATTCCTTCTTATTGCAAGACGCTTACCTCCCTCAAAGAAGAGTATGAGCACAAGATTGAATTATTATTCGGCCTCGAACTCGGTCTGCAGCCTTATCTGAAGGAGCGCTGCGAATCTCTTGTAAAGAATTGGGATTTTGATTTTGTGATTGGATCATCCCATGTGGTAAACGGACAGGATCCCTACTATCCTGCTTTTTTTGAGGGACGCACCGAAAAAGAGTCTTATATTTCTTATTTTGAATCGATCATTGAGAATCTGCATACCATGTCCTGCTTTGATGTCTACGGCCATATTGATTATGTCGTCCGCTACGGTCCAAATAAAAATCAGTTCTATTCTTATAAAGAATACAGTGACTGGCTGGATGAAATCATCCGTCTTCTGATCGATAAAGGACTTGGCATGGAGATCAATACCGGAGGCTATGCAGCCGGACTTGGACACCCGAACCCGCACGAAGATATCCTGAAACGTTACCGCGAACTTGGCGGCGAGATCGTCACCATCGGATCAGATGCACATGCCCCAGAACGTATTGCGGCTGATTTTGACCGTGCCTGTTCGATATTAAAAAAATGCGGCTTCCGTTATCATGCGATATTCCGCAAACGAAAGCCGACTTTTGAACTGCTGTGCTGACAATTTGTATGGCATATTTTATGATGCCAGGGTCAAAAGGTCTAAATCCACATGAGCTTGCTCATAGGTGGATGAAAGACCTTGGGACCCGCCCCGATATGAGCATAAAAGTGGGATGATAATCCCACGATATGCGAATACTGGGGAGGATTGTGGGAGTGCAACGCACGGAACAATCCGTAGGCATCATAGTTGGGGACTTTTGACACCCATATCATTTTATACTTAGATAATCGTACCGCCGCCCAGCACGTATCCGTCTTCATAGAGCACCACTGCCTGTCCCGGCGTGATCGCGTGCTGTGGCTCTTCAAAGGTGCAGGTAATCTCATCTTCTCCGGTCCGCTTTACATGGCAGTATGCCCCTTTGTGATTGTAGCGGATCTTTGCAAATACATGATCTTCTTCCTGAATATCTTCCCTTGCCATGAAATTTAAATGGTTGGCACGAAGAACCGTCTGACAGGCCTGGGCACGGTTTCCGATCACCACTTCGTTTGTCTGTGGTCGGATCTCTGTGACAAAAGCCCTCTCTCCAAGTGAAATTCCCAGACCTTTTCGCTGTCCGACCGTATAATGGATGATCCCTTTGTGTCTTCCGAGGATTTTCCCGTCCGGTGTCACAAAATTGCCTTCCGGAACGGTCTTTCCGGTATATTCTTCGATAAAGGAAGCGTAATCGCCATTCGGTACGAAACAGATATCCTGGCTGTCCGCCTTGTGTGCCACCGGCAGATAAGCTTCTTCTGCCAGTTTGCGGATCTGTGGTTTCTCATAATCACCAACCGGCATGAGTGTGTGGGCAAGCTGTCTCTGTGTCAGGTTATAAAGAGCATAGGTCTGGTCTTTTGCCGCTGTCACAGAATTGCGGATCGCATAACGCCCATTTGGCAGCTTTTCGATCCTTGCATAATGACCGGTTGCAATATAATCTGCCCCAATCTGAAGACTCCGCTCCAGAAGTGCTTCCCACTTGACATAGCGGTTGCAGGCGATACATGGATTCGGCGTCTGTCCATTCAGATAAGAATCCGCAAAATAATCCATGACATTTTTCCGAAAATCGTCTTTAAAATTCATCACATAATATGGTATACCGATCGTCTCTGCCACTCTTCTTGCATCATCCACCGCACTCAACCCGCAGCATCCACCGTTTTCCTGCTGGACTTCCTCGGCTTCATCCTGCCAGATCTGCATCGTCACACCGACTACATCATAGCCCTGCTGTTTCAGCAACATCGCTGCCACAGATGAATCGACTCCGCCCGACATTCCAACCACTACTTTTTTACTCATAATCTTTTCCGCCTTACTCCTTTGATCATAAAATCTGCACGCTGTATGCTGATCTTAGTACTCCTCTTCCTCTTCTTCTTCGCCTTCATGGATATCAGACTTCGGCTTTTGCAGTCCTTCGATCTTGATGTGGTGTTTCTCTGCGTAATCCCACAGTGCTGCATGGATGGCTTCTTCTGCAAGCAGAGAACAGTGTACTTTTACAGGAGGCAGTCCGTCCAGAGCTTCCATAACGGCTTTGTTGGTAACCTGCATTGCTTCCTGGATATTTTTGCCTTTTACCAGTTCGGTTGCCATGCTGCTGGTTGCAACGGCTGCTCCGCATCCAAAGGTTTTAAATTTTACATCGCGGATGATCCCGTCATCGTCAATGTCCAGATAAATACGCATGATATCGCCGCATTTTGCATTGCCGACGGTTCCGACACCACTTGCATTTTCGATTTCGCCTACATTACGCGGATGATTAAAATGATCCATAACTTTTTCGCTGTACATAAAAATTTCCTCCAATTTTCTGTTTTGTTTTTCTATCTTTATTCTGGCTTATTTTCTGACTATTTCTGTGCTCTGTACAATCTGATCCTGTCTTTTACTACCGGATTATTTCTGATTCTTTTTCACGAAATCTTCGTAGAGTGGAGACATGCTTCGCAGTCTTTCGATAATCTGTTTGATACAGTCTACAACGAAATCAATGTCCTCCATGGTAGTCTCTGCGGACAGTGTCAGACGCAGGGAACCGTGTGCGATCTCGTGTGGCAGACCGATCGCCAGCAGTACATGGGACGGATCCAGAGAACCGGATGTACAGGCAGATCCGCTGGAACCGCAGATACCGTTGTTGTCCAGCAGGATCAGAAGGGACTCACCTTCTACAAACTGAAAACTGAAGTTTGCATTGTTCGGCAGACGGTTGGTTCTGTGTCCGTTCAATCTGGTATAAGGAACTTCCGCCAAAACACGGTCGATCAGATGATCTCTCAGTTCAATCTCTTTTGCGGTACGCTCTTTCATGGTCTTTGCTGCGATTTCTGCTGCCTTGCCGTACCCCACAATACCCGGAACATTTTCCGTACCGGCACGACGTTTACGCTCCTGTGCTCCGCCGTGTACGAAAGAACGGATCTTAACGCCTTTGCGGATGTAAAGGAAACCGATTCCCTTCGGACCGTTCAGTTTGTGTCCGCTGGAACTTAACATATCGATGTGAAGCTCGTCAACATTGATCGGCAGCTGACCGTATGCCTGAACCGCATCGGTATGGAACAGAACGCCGTGTTTCTTTGCGATCTCACCGATCTCTTTGATCGGCTGAATGGTTCCGATCTCATTGTTTGCAAACATAACGGAGATCAGGATCGTATCCGGACGAATTGCTTTTTCCAGTTCATCCACTTTTACGACACCGTTTTCATCCACACCGATGTAAGTGATCTCAAAACCACGTTTTTCCAGATATTCTGCGGTATGCAGGATCGCATGATGCTCGATCTTGGTCGTGATGATGTGTTTTCCTTTGCTCTGATAAGCTTCTGCCGTTGCTTTCAGTGCCCAGTTATCTGCCTCGGAACCACCGGCTGTGAAATAAATCTCATTTTCCTGTGCTCCCAGAGTCTCTGCGATCGTTCTTCTTGCATTTGAAACTGCTTTTTTGCTCTCGCTTGCAAACTCGTAAACACTGGACGGGTTTCCGTAGTATTCTGTAAAGTACGGCAGCATAGCTGCTACTACCTCTTCTGAAGTCTTTGTTGTTGCTGCATTGTCCAAATAGATCAATTTCTTCATATTTACCTCCTGATGCCGCTTGCGGCACAATCTCAACACTTTCTCTTTGTGTCTGCTTTATCCTGCGAATTTATATACTGACCGGACTGCTCCATCTCTCGTTTCCGCTCCTGGCTTTTCTTTGCTTCTGCCATCAGCTCCTCAAGCGTAATCTCATCTACTGCTTTCGCAATGCTGTCGTTGATCCTCTGCCAGACCAGTTTCGTCACGCAGAAATCAGAACTTTCACATCCGCCCTCAGGCTTCAGTCCCTGACAGTCCACCGCTCCAAGCTCTCCTTCCAGAGCCCGCAGTATATCTCCGACTGAAATCTCGGCCGCAGGTTTCGCCAGACGGTAACCGCCCTGGGCACCTCTCGTGCTCTTGATCAACCCTGCTTTTTTTAATTTTCCCGCAAGCTGTTCCAGATAGCTCTCAGATATGTTCTCACGCTGTGCAATGCAGCTGATGGATACGGATTCTTTCTCACTGTATACCGCCAGGTCAACCATCGCCCGCAGTCCATATCTTCCTTTTGTAGATAATTTCATGCTGCCCTCCCATATTGTTTCATGCCGGAATCCGAAATTCTTCTGATCGCGGCACCATTTTCTGGATTAATTCCGAGTGTTTCGCTGGGATTTGTTTCGAATATAGCACCGCATTTCCGTTCTGTCAAGTACTTCCTCCGAATATATATAAGAAAAAATGGAATTTTGTGCTTATGATCCAGAAACATCCGCTCCTGAAAAGCACCGCCATCCTGACCTGTGCCGGTATGGTCAGCCGCATCATCGGTTTCTTCTATAGAATATTCTTATCCAAGACAATCGGTGCGGAAGGAATCGGCATCTATCTTCTTCTTTTTCCGATCCAGACCCTGCTGTTTTCCCTGACCTCATCCGGAATCCAGACTGCCATTTCCCGCTTTGTCTCTGCAAGGCTTGCATCGAACGACAAAAAAGGAGCCAGAGACATCCTTCTTTGCGGTATGATGCTCTCTGTCCTGTTTTCCGGGATTGCTTCTTTTTTTCTTTATCAGAATGCGAATTTTGTTGCCGTCTCTCTTCTGCATGAGGCACGCTGCAGCTCCCTTCTGAAAATTTTAAGCTTTGCACTGCCTTTTGCCGGTGTGCATGCCTGCATCATCGGATATTATACCGGGCTGAAAAAAGCCGCCGTCCCTGCCATCTCCCAGCTGGTCGAACAGACCGCCCGCGTTGCCTCTTCGTTCCTGTTCTGGCAGATCATGGTGGAAAAAGAAATCCAGGTAACCCCTGTACTTGCCATGTATGCTATGCTGACCTCGGAGATCATCGTGGTTCTGTATACCGGAACCCGGTTTCTGCTCCACCATCCGTCTTCTTTTGAAAAAGCATGTCCGTTTTCCGCACACAGTATCCGGGAAATCCTTACTTTTTCGCTGCCCTTAAGTACAAACCGTGTCTGTTTAAGTCTTCTGCAAAGTGCTGAATCCATCTGTATCCCGCTGCGACTGCAGGCTTTTGGCCTTGCAAGATCTGCAGCACTTTCTTCTTACGGAACACTGACCGGAATGGCTCTGCCGCTTGTTCTTTTTCCTTCGGCAGTCACAAACGCCCTCTCTGTTATGCTGCTGCCGGCTGTCTCCGAATCACAGGCTGGAAAAGACCGCAAAGCGATCACAAGACTTTCTGTCCGCACCGTCCAGAGCTGCCTGCTGCTTGGCATCCTCTGTACCATTTTCTTTCTGGTCTTTGGAAATCTGTGCGGAATCCTGCTTTTTGACAGCAACGAGGCCGGAACTTACATCCAGATCCTCTCCTGGCTCTGTCCGTTCCTCTATCTTGGCACAACGCTTGCCAGTATTTTAAACGGACTTGGAAAGACCTTTCTTGTCTTCCTGTCAAATATGGCTGCGCTTTTTATAAGATTTTTATTCGTCTGGTTTGTCATTCCTTTTTCCGGTATCAAAGGCTATCTGCTCGGACTGCTTTTTTCACAGCTTCTGCACAGCCTGCTGTTGCTTTTCTGCCTGAACCGCAGTTTATCCTGAAATGCTGCCAGGTTTCTGTAGTCTGCTTTTTGTATAAAAAAACATTTCCCGGACATACTAACTTCCGAGGCACAAAAACATCTGCATTTGAAATGCGACCCATCCAAGGAGGAATCGAAATGAACGAATTATCGGAACTTGACCTGCAGAACCTCCGCCATCTGATCGGCGGGTTTGACACCACACACTGCAAAATGACCGCCTACGCACAGGAAGCAGGCGATCCGGCTGTGAAACAGTTTTTCCAGAAATCTGCACAGTCCGCGATGCAGTGCAAACAACAGCTGATGACATTTCTGCAGTAACAGGAGGTAAGAAAAGATGTTAGATGAAAAGACAATGGTAGCCGACACATTAGCCGGCATCAACGGAGAACTGGTCCGCTATGGCGAAATGATCCCACAAACCGAAAATATGCAGCTGAAACAGGTTTTAAAGCAGTTCCGCAACCAGTGTGAAACTTCTCAGGAAGAGATCTATCAGCTTGCCCGCAGCAAACAGTACTATGTACCGGCCGCAAAGGCGACCGCCGAAGAAATCCAGCACGTTCGCTCCGTCCTTTCCCAGGGTTAGGAAACATGCGTCTGTCATAAGTTTTTCTTAATTTTAAAAACTCTTCCTTGTCAGAATTCGGATTCTATGGGATACTGTTGTAGTAATAACCTGTTGCAGTCAGGAAGTGGGAGTCTTCTTCGGCTGAAAAAAATTTCTGAATTTTACAAGGAGGGGTTTTTTTGAAACTTCACAATTTAAAACATACCTGCATCATCCCGGTCCTCTGTGCGGCTCTGCTGATTCCGTCATACACCGTCCACGCCGACTGGGAGTACAATGCAGAAGAAAATACACTGCGTTACAAGACAAAAGACGGCACCTATCTTACTTCTGTATTTCGTAAGATCAAAGGCTATACTTACTATTTTAATGCCGACGGAACGGTCCACACCGGATGGCTGGATTTAAAAGGCGATCGCTACTTCTTCTCGGAGAGCGGTGCCATGCTGACAAGCCAGTGGATCGGTGACAAATACCTGATGAAAAATGGCAAGATGGCCAGAAGCCGCTGGGTGGACAACCACAATGTCTACGTCAACAAAAACGGTTCTCGCGTGGCAGTCGGCAAAAAATACAAAGCGAAATTTATCAAGACCGCCCAGGGCACAAAATACCGGAATGTGGATGGCACCTACTCTGCAAAGACTTGGCAGAGCATCAAAGGATACTGGTACTACTTTTATTCGACCGGATACATGGCAACAAATGCCCAGCTTGGCGAGTATTACGTCGATAAGAGCGGTCATATGGTCAAAAATAAGATCGTAAAGATCGGCAAATATTATTACCGCTATGGTGCGGACGGAAGATTTGTAAAACGTTCCAAGACAAGGTCCAGACTGATTCCAAAAAAGAAACATTCCAAAAGGCACCTCTCTGATTAAAACAGAAGAAAGGCATAAAAAAGCTTCTTCGATCTATTTCGTTTCGAAGAAGCTTTTCTTTTATTTGATTCTTAAGATCGTTTTCCAATCTCTTACATCCTTTTTGTTCAGCATCCAAGCATCCAGTTGTACATTTCTTCGTACTGTTTTGCGGAACTTGCCCAGGAGAAATCAGCTGCCATTGCACGGTCTACCATCTTGTTCCACTCACGCTTTTTCTCATAATAAATGTACTGTGCATACTTCAGTGTGTTGAACATCTCATGTGCATTATAATTTGCAAAGCTGAATCCCGTTCCGGTTCCCTCATACTCATTGTACGGAATCACAGTGTCTTTCAGACCGCCTGTCTCACGCACGATTGGCAGTGTGCCGTAACGAAGACTCATCAGCTGGCTGAGACCGCACGGCTCAAACAGGGACGGCATCAGGAATGCATCGCAAGATGCATATATCTTATGAGACATTGCTTCAGAATAGAAGATGTTTGCAGATACTTTGCCCTGATATTTCCATGCGAAATGGCGGAACATATTCTCATACTTCTCTTCGCCGGTTCCAAGGATCACAAACTGGACATCCTGCTGGCACATCTCATCCATCATATAGGCGATCAGGTCGAATCCTTTCTGGTCTGTCAGTCGTGATACGATACCAATCATAAACTTCTTGTCGTCTTTTTCCAGACCAAGCTCTTCCTGAAGTGCTCTCTTATTCTTTACTTTTTCTTTGCGGAAATTCTTTGCGTTATAATTTTTTACTATATATCTATCCGTCTCCGGATTATATTCATCATAATCAATGCCGTTTACAATACCACGCAGGTCATGTGCCCTTGCATTGAGCAGTCCGTCAAGATGCTCGCCGTAGAACGGTGTCTTGATCTCCTCTGCATAGGTACGGCTGACGGTCGTGATCGCATCTGCGTAAACCAGTCCGCCTTTCAGGTAATTGGCATCGCCGTAAGCTTCCAGTTTGTCCGGTGTAAAATAGCAGGATGGAAGTCCGGTGATATCCTTTACGGTCTTCATATCCCACACACCCTGGAATTTCAGGTTGTGGATCGTCATGATCGATTTCATGTTGCAGAAGAACTCGCCCTCGTGGAACTTGTCCTTCAAAAATACCGGGATCAGACCGGTCTGCCAGTCGTGGCAGTGTACGATATCCGGTTTAAATCCGATCAGCGGCAGTGCTGAGAGTGCTGCCTTTGAGAAAAAGGCAAACTTCTCGATATCTTCGTAAATATTTCCATATGGTCTTGGTCCTGCCAGGTAGTATTCATTATCAATGAAATAATAATGGATGCCCTCATACATCATATGAAGCACACCTACATACTGGCTTCGCCAGGACAGATCCATATAGAAATGCGTTATGTACTCTAACTGATTTTTATATTCCTCTTTCATACACATATACTTCGGTATGATCACGCGTACGTCAAACTCGTCTTTATTAAAACATTTCGGCAGCGATCCCACTACATCTGCCAGTCCGCCTGTCTTAATAAAAGGTACACATTCTGATGCTACAAATAACACATTTTTCATAAACTTTTCCTCCTAATCGGTACCGCTTTTTTTCATTATAACGCATTTTTTCTCTATTGAAAAGTGTTATCTGTATATTTTGCACAATTTTTATGTTTTTTCTCTGATAAAGCTTCCATCTTGTCCCATCTGTGTTTTCATCGATTCTTGTATTCCAGGCGGATCTTATCCGCGATCAGAGCAATAAACTCCGAGTTGGTCGGCTTGCCTTTACCGTTGCTGACCGTATAACCAAATAATTCTTCGATCGTATCCATCTTACCTCTGCTCCACGCTACCTCGATCGCATGACGGATCGCCCGCTCCACACGGCTTGGCGTGGTCTGGTGTTTTTTTGCGATCGTCGGATAGAGGATCTTTGTGATGGAATTGAGCATTTCCATATCGCTCACCGACATGATGATCGAATCACGCAGATACTGATAACCTTTGATATGTGCCGGTACGCCGATTTCATGGATGATGTTGGTCACATCCGTCTCCAGGTTGCGTTCCATGTATTCTTTCTTGCTCTCGTAGGCATTTACCTTCTGTACTTTTGCGAAATTACGGTCTTTCTTTACTCTTGTGTGCTTGATCCGGTTGATAACCATCTCATTGTCAAATGGTTTCAGAATATAGTAATCTGCTCCGAGGTCAAATGCATCTTCCGTGATCTTCTCCTGGCCGACGGCTGTAATGACGATGAATGCCGGATGTTTGCGGATTTCCTGATCTTTGTTCACCCTCTCCATGACAGTCAGCCCATCGACTTTGGGCATGACCAGATCCAGAAGTACGACATCCGGCTCCTGCTTTTTGATAATATCATACAAATCTTCGCCATTTCCTGCTTTTCCGACTACATTCAGTTCTTCATCACTGCTCACGATTTTATCCAGAAGCTGTAAAACCTTCGCGTTGTCATCTGCAATCGCTATATTCAGCTTATCCATAAAAGCACCTCCATTTAGTTACAAATATGCCAAAAACTACTTGTATTATAAGCAGAACTTTTGGTGGACGCAAGCAGTTCCTGTCGCATTTTTCTCCCTTTTTTCGACAAACTGCCCTCCATTAAGCTTAAAAGAACAGCCTTTCTGTCGTATATGGGCGAAAACCGGATGCATACCTCCCCGCTTACTTCTCCAGCATATTTTCTGCAAAAATTGCATAGCCACGGGAGGGATCTGCCACAAAGACATGGGTGACTGCTCCGATCAGCTTTCCGTCCTGAAGGATTGGACTTCCGCTCATGCCCTGGACGATGCCGCCGGTCTTTTCAAGAAGATCCTGATCCTTCACCCGGATCACCATGCTTTTGTTTATATCGCGGTGGCTCAGGTTGATTTTTTCGATCTCCACCGTATATTCTTTTACGCTGCCGTCAATCGAGCAGTAGATCGAAGCATTTCCCGTATGCACTTCCTGGCGGTACGCCGTCTGTACAAACGAATGGCCGGACAGTTCCTGCGGCATGGCATATAACATTCCTTTGATCCCGGTCTCGGAATTGGAGGTGATCGTCCCGAGAATCTGGTCATCCCGGTAATAAATCGTCCCGGAGAGTTCGCCCGGATTGCCTTTTTCTCCTTTCTTTACCGCTCCCACGCTTGCCCGGTACAGTTTTCCGTCCCGGATCTGCATCAGTAGCCCGGTGTCCACATCACTGATCCCGTGTCCTAATGCTCCATACTGTTTCTGCCCGTCCACATAGGTCATCGTGCCAAGTCCCTGTGTGTCATCCCGCACCCACACACCCAGTTTGCAGCTGCCATCCTGCATGCGGACCGGCAGAATCTGACATTCTTTTTTGAATCCGTTTCTTATAATAGTGAGTCTGATCTTTTTTCCCTGACTTTTTTCGACGATTTCCAGAATTTCTTCTTTTGTAGAAATTTCTTTTCCATCTGCTTTTACGATATAATCCCCCGATTTCAGTATTCCAAGGGAAGGTTCTCTTTCCATGCCATCTGCATCTGTCACGCTCCCGGTCCCGACAACCAAAATCCCTTTTGTTTTCATAAAAATACCGATCGTATTGCCGCCCGGGAGTACCTGCGGCAGCTCTTTTTGCTGTATTTCAACCGTTTTGAGCGGAACGAATCCCAGAAAAGAACACTGGATCTTGATCTTTTCTTCCGGGATTTTTGTATTTTCCGCAGAAACGGATGCATAGACAACCTCATCTTTTACCATACTTTGAAAAGGGAGCTTTATCGTATCGACATCCTCATAAGATGCCACATTCAGCTGATCTGGGATGCTGCTTTTCAGATACCAGAATCCGCCCGTCACAAGAAAAAAGAACAACAGCAAAAACATCGCCAGCGTGCGATAGATTGCCCTTGTTCTTTCTGTTATTTTTTTCTTTTTCACACACGGTCACCTCATCTTTCCCTGCCTCTGCGGCTGATTTTTGATTTGGTTCTAGTATGTGAAACTCAGATTCTTTTACTCTGGCTCATTCTGGAATCCGTGTCCTCTGGCATTTTTTGCCAGCTGACGCATCTCTTTTGCACTGTCAAGCACCATCTGCGTGATCTTTGCTCCGCCGAGGATCCTTGCCAGTTCGTCGATACTCTCTTTCTCATCCAGCTGCCGGATCGAGGTCTGGGTCTCGTTTTCGATAACCTTCTTTTCGATCATAAAATGCACATCTGCCATCGCTGCGATCTGTGCCAGATGCGTGATACAGATCACCTGATGGTTTCCGGCGATCAATGCCAGCTTTTCGGATACCATCTGTGCAGTGCGTCCGCTGATACCGCTGTCGATCTCATCAAAGATCAGCGTCTCGACCTTCTCCTGGTCTGCCATCACGGATTTGACCGCCAGCATGATCCTAGAAAGCTCACCTCCGGATGCTGTATCCTGCACCGGACGCAGCGGCTGACCCGGATTGGTGGAAATCATAAAACACACTTCATCCTGCCCGGATACCATATAATCTTCCAGCAGACGGAAATCGAGTTCAAACTGTACATCCAGAAAATTCAGATCCATCAGAGCCTGCTTCACCTGTTCTGTAAAACGCTGTGCCGCTTCCTTTCGGATGACAGTGAGGTTTTCTGCTTCTTTTTGCAGCTGCTTTTTGCAGGCGGCAAAACGGCTTTTTCGCTCCGCCAGGTATCCTTCGTAGTTTTCAAGTACTGCAAAACGCTGCTTCTTTTCTTCACAGTATGCCTGGATCTTCTCGATCGTATCACCGTATTTCGTCTTCAGATGATTGATCAGATCAAGTCGCTCCTCTGTCTTTTTCAGCGTTTCTTCATCGACATCCAGCTCATCTGCATACCCGGAGATCTCCCGGTTAAAATCATTCAAAAGGCTGTCCACATCCATCAGCTGGTCATAAAGTGCCTTCAGATCCGAATCGTACTCTGACACGGATGCAAGGCTTCGAAGAGCACGCCCGATCGCTTCCGATGCTCCGTCAGATGCACAGAGCTGATGTGCCTCCAGGACCGATTCCAGGATCTCTTTTCCGTTTGCCAGTCTCTTATAATCGTCCTCCAGTGCCTCATCTTCCCCTTTTTGCAGGGCAGCTTCTTCGATCTCACCAATCTCAAAGCTTAAAAAATCCATCTCTTTTGCTCTGGTGGCATTGTCCAGCTGTGCCTGATCCAGCTCCTTTTTCAGTTCGCCGTATTCCTGATAGCGGGCATTATATTTTTCTTTTGCCAGAGCCAGCTTTTCTCCCGCAAAATCGTCGAGTAGTTCCAGATGTTTGCGAATATGTAAAAGAGACTGATTCTCATGCTGACCATGGATGTCGATCAGCAGTGTACCGGCTTTTCTGACCATGGAAACCGGAACAGTCTCTCCATTGATCTTGCTGGTCGTCCGCCCCTTTGACAGCCGCCGGCTGATGATCACCTCACCATCTTCCACCGGAATCTCCAGCTCCAGAAGTGCCTGTCGCTGTTCTTCATTTTCAATCACAAAAACAAGCTCCGAAAGTGCATAATCTGCATCTTCCCTTGCAAACCCCTTAAAATTCTGCAAACCAAGGGCAACGGCGATCGAGCCGAGCAGAATGGATTTTCCTGCTCCTGTCTCACCGCTTAAGATATTCAGTCCCTTTCCGAGACTGATATCTGCCTCTTTGATCAGTGCCATGTTCTTCACATGAATATTTGCCAGCATATTACACTCCCATTTCTTTTAATTATGCAGCGGCGTACCGGCTGCAATGATCTTTTTTATCTTATCCATGACGATCAGTGTCTCATCTACGCTGCGGACGGCACACATGATTGTATCGTCCCCTGCGATACAGCCTGCGATCTCCGGCCATTTCATGGCATCAAGTGCCGCTGCCACTGCCATCGCCATACCTGCCACCGTCTTTACGACCAGTATATTCTGTGCCATATCCATCGCCACAAAGCCATCCCGCAGGATACGGAGATATTTTTCATTCATGCCCGTCTCGGTTCCCTGCATCACTTTGTAAACCTGGCGGCCTCTGTCGTTGGTTACTTTTGTCAGCTTCATTTCCCGGATATCACGGGAAACGGTTGCCTGCGTCACCGGAAAGCCCTCTGCGTTAAGCTTTTCTGCCAGCTCTTCCTGTGTCTCTATGTCATCTCTGCTGATCAGATCCAGGATCTTTGCGTGTCTGTTGATCTTCACCCTTCATTTCCTCCTACTGGTCATTCATCTTGTTTCTCAGGACTTCAAGAAAACTGATGTTGTTTATCTTTATCAGTCGTGTCATACGGCTGGAACGGTAAATGCGGATACAGTCACCGATTCCCAGTTTGACACAGGTATCTCCGTCAAACGATGCGGCTGCCTCATCCCAGCCCGCGGTATGTCCGTGCAGCAGCTCCACCGTGATCTCCGCATCTGCCGGAAGCACGATGCTTCGTGTGTTAAGCGTGTGCGGTGCGATTGGCGTAAGCAGGATCAGAGAAGCCTCCGGGGAAACGATCGGTCCACCTGCCGAGAGGCTGTATCCGGTTGATCCGGTCGGCGTGGAGATGATGATGCCGTCCGCACTGTAAGAACGTAAAAACTCGCCATTGACATAAATATTAAAGTCAATGATCTGAAGCCTTCCGCTTCTTGCGATCACGATATCATTGAGTGCAAAATCCTGCAGCAGCTTTTTCTTGTGGCTGTAGGCACAGCCTTCGAGCATCATCCGGTCTTCGATCACCACGTTGTCATCGATCAGCCGGTCCAGTGCCTCTTCCATATTGTCACCGTCCACCTCTGCCAGATAGCCGAGTGTCCCTTTATTGACTCCGAGAAGCGGAATATTCCGCTCGATCATGTCTCTGGCCGCCTGTAAAAGCGTGCCGTCCCCGCCAACCACCAGAATACATTCGGTGTCATCCGGGATCAGATTCGCATTCGTATATTTATAAGAACGCAAGCTTTCTTTTCCCTGGCGTTCCTGTATGATGCACTGTTTTCCTCTGAAATTCAGATAGGCTTTAATCTCTTTTGCGATCTTTCCTTCCGGATCTTTCATACTGTTTGATATTACATAAAATCTGTCCATTCTTTATCCAGCCTTATTTATCAAGCGTTCCGTGTGCCTGTCCAACGACTGCATCCACATCCATGTCACCGTCTGTCATCTCGGTCCCTTCCGGCTTTTTCTGCAGATAGAGCAGATACTCAATGTTTCCTTCCGGTCCTTTGATCGGTGAAAAATCAAGTGCCAGCGGCTCCAAATACTGCTCTTTTGCAAAAGCAATGACTTTTTCGATCACTTCTTTGTGAACGGCCGGATCACGCACCACGCCTTTTTTGCCGACTTTTTCTCTGCCTGCCTCAAACTGTGGTTTGATCAGACAGACGATCTGCCCATCCTGGCTTAAAAGATTCCGAACCGGAAGCAGTACCTTGGTCAGAGAAATAAAAGACACATCGATCGATGAAAAATCAACCGGCTCTTCGATATCTTCCGGTGTCACATAGCGGATGTTGGTCTTTTCCATGCAGACCACACGCTCATCGTTGCGAAGTTTCCAGTCCAGCTGTCCATGTCCGACATCCACAGAGTAGACTTTTACCGCTCCGTTCTGAAGCATACAGTCCGTAAATCCGCCTGTCGATGCACCGACATCCATGCAGACCTTTCCTTCCAGTTCCACGCCGAAATTTTTCATGGCTTTTTCCAGTTTCAGACCGCCACGGCTGACATAACGCAGTGTATTTCCACGCACTTCAATCTCTGCCGCACAGTCAAACATCGATCCGGCCTTGTCTTCTTTCTGTCCATTGACATAGACACAGCCTGCCATGATCACCGCTTTTGCTTTCTCTCTTGAAGCCGCATGCCCTCTCTGGACAAGCAGCACATCCAGTCTTTCTTTCATCTGTGCTCCTTTTTTGCAGCCGCTTTTAAAGTCCCATGGCTGCCGCAATTATTTTCTTTTCTATCGTTTCTGCATCAATACCGCATTCTTTTTTAAGGATTTCTACGTTTCCATGCTCGATATAAGCATCCGGCAGGGCAATGTTCATCACCTGCACATCGCTTCCAATCTCCTCGTAAAATTCTGATACATGCTCGCCGAATCCACCTTCCAGGACATTCTCTTCCAGTGTCACGATCAGCTTATGCTCTTTCGTCAGTGCAAGCAGACGCTCCTCGTCAAGCGGTTTTACAAACCGTGCGTTGATCAGAGTACACTCAAAACCTTTGCGTTTCAGATTCTGACGCACTTCATGTGCTGTCTTTACCATGCTGCCGACTGCGATCAGAGCAATGCATTCTTCATCATAGAGCAATTCGCTTTTGCCGTATACGATCTTGGCACGATGCTCAGAAAGCCCGTCATAGGCTTCGCCCCTTGGATAACGCAGGGCGATCGGACCATCAGAGGAAATTGCAAATTTCAGCATATCGGACAGCTCCCATTTGTTTTTTGGTGCCATCACGCACATATTCGGGATCAGAGATAAATAGGAGAGATCAAAAATCCCCTGATGCGTCTCTCCGTCACTGCCAACCAGACCTGCACGGTCAACTGCAAAGATCACATGCAGGTTCTGGATACAGACATCGTGCACGATCTGGTCAAAAGCACGCTGTAAAAAGGATGAATACACCGCCACGACCGGGATCATGCCGCCCGCTGCCAGACCGGCCGCAAAGGTCACTGCATGCTGTTCTGCGATCCCCACATCAAAGAAACGCTCCGGAAAGACATTTTTAAACCGTTTCAGTCCGGTTCCGTCCGGCATTGCTGCCGTGATTGCCACAAGATTCTCCTGCCTCTCCCCCATTTTTCGCATAACGGTCGCAAACACATCCGTATAGTTGGCTTTTGTCCGCTTATGGAGCGGAAGTCCGGTGGCAATGTCAAACGGCTCTGCCCCATGGAATCTCGCCGGATGACGTTCCGCCGGTGCATATCCTCTGCCTTTCTGCGTCAGTATATGAAGAAGCACCGGTCCGTTCACCTTGCGTGCCTCCTTAAAAGCACGCACCAGTCTGCCGATATCGTGTCCATCGATCGGCCCTAAGTAAGTCAGCCCCATCTCTTCAAACCACATCCCCGGAATAAACAGCTGTTTGATCCCGCTTTTTGTTTTTTTGATCCTGCGGACCACGCGGTCGCCGTAAACCGGGATTTTTTTTAATGTATCCGAAACGCCCTGTTTTAATTCCTGATAGGCATCGTTTGTGCGAAGTCTGCCAAGATAATCCGACATTCCGCCAACGTTCTCCGAAATCGACATATTGTTGTCATTTAATACAATGATAAAATTGCTTTTCAGCCTGGCAGCATTGTTCATCGCCTCGTATGCCATGCCGCCGGTCAGAGATCCATCTCCGATCACCGAGATCACGGAATAATCTTCTCCCTGCAGATCTCTTGCCGCCACATAACCAAGCCCTGCCGATATGGAGGTGGAGCTGTGTCCTGTATCAAAACTGTCACAGCTGCTCTCACAGCGTTTCGGGAAACCGCTCATCCCCCCGAATTTACGCAGATTTGCAAAATTCTCTCTGCGGCCAGTCAGCAGTTTATGTGTGTAAGCCTGGTGTCCGACATCCCATATCATCTTATCTTTCGGAAGATCAAACACCAGATGCATCGCCATGGTAAGTTCCACCACACCAAGGTTCGATGCCAGATGTCCTCCGCTCTCACTGATCGTGCGGATCAGGAACTCCCGGATCTCATCTGCAAGCAGTGGCAGCTCTTCCTTTTTCAGATTTTTGATATCATTCGGATGATTTATCTTCTCTAATACCATAGTCAATCGCTCCTTATTTTTTCCGGTTGACCAGCATCAGCACCAGCTCTTCCAGAAAATCATTTTTTCGGTCAAGCGACTGTAAGGCAGAAACTGCACGTTTTGAAATCTCTTCCACATCGCTCTTTGCTTTTTCGATCCCTTCGATCGTCACGTAAGTAGTCTTGTCATTTTTCTCATCGCTGAATACCGACTTGCCAAGCTCGTCTGTCGTGCTTGTGACATCTAAAATGTCATCCCGGATCTGAAATGCCAGCCCGATATCTCTTGCGGAATCTTCGATCACTTTTATTTCTGCCTCCGATGCCCCGGCCAGTGCCGCACCGACCATCATGGACGCTTCGATCAGAGCACTTGTTTTCAGACAGTAAATAAAATCCAGTTTCTCTCTGGAAATCTCTCTGCCTGCAGCTTCCACATCCACGCACTGACCGCCAAGCATCCCGTAAATCCCTGTCTTTTTCGTCAGAATCCGCAGTGCTTTCCCGATCGCCGGATTGCCCGGTTCGATCTCAAAGGCACGCACTGCCGTCTCATAGGCATAATTGAGCAGTGCATCGCCTGCCAGGATTGCCATCGCTTCCCCATATACAATGTGCGTTGTCCTGCGGCCTCTGCGGTACTCGTCGTTATCCAGTGCCGGGAGATCATCGTGGATCAGTGAGTGGGTATGTATCATCTCCATCGCTGCCATAAAAGGCTCGATGATCTGCCCTTCTCCGCCAAACATCCGGTAAGTCTCCAGCATCAGAAGCGGCCGGAGGCGTTTGCCTCCCGCACGCATACTGTAATTCATCGCCTCAAGAACCGTTTTCTGAAATCCTTCTTCTTTCGGAAGATAGTATTCCAGGATCCTGGTGATCTTTTCCTGGCGTTTTTCCATCTCCAGATTAAAATTCATCTGCTTCTCCCTCTTCATTCAAAACAAGAATTTTCTTTTCTACGGTATCGATCTGCTGATTGCAGAACTTTATAAGCTCTATGCCTTCCTGATATCCCAGAAAAGAATCCTCCAGTGTTGTATCTTTCTTCTCCAGTTTCTGGATGATCTCATCCAGACGCAGAAATGCTTCTTCCAGTGTCCGTTCTTTTTCTTTCTTTTCTGTACTTTCTGTCTGTTTTGCCATCTTTACACCTCACCTGCATCCTGCTTGTCTTTCTGAATATCCGTTACCTTCGCCTGCAGCCGTCCGTCCGATACATACACACAGATCGTGTCCCCCTTTTTGACCTGCCCGGTCTGTGTGATCTTCCTGCCGTGTACGTCCGCAGTATAAGAATAGCCCTGCCCCAGCTTTTCAAGCGGAGACAGTCCCTTTAACTTTTCGATATAAATCTGCATCCGATGCCTGCTGTCCCTGTATTTTTCCCGCATCAGCACCTGCAGACGCTGCCTGTCATACTCCATCTCCTGTCTGGACAACGCAAGCTTCTGCTGCATGGCCTCCGCCAGATCTTCCTGTGCCCTTGCAAGACGCATTTTCTGATCCTGAAGCTTCTCCTGCGGACCTAAAAGGGAGAGGATTTTCTCTCTTCTTGCCAGCTCATCCCTTTTATCCTGCACTTTTCTGGTTGTAGCCTCAAAGAGCCGGCTCTTCTGGCGGTATAACTCGCCCTGGAGGGCTGAAATATCCGCAACTGCAAGCTCTGCTGCCGCCGATGGCGTCGGAGCACGCAAATCTGCCACATAATCTGCGATTGTAGTGTCCGTCTCATGACCTACCGCTGAGATCACCGGGGTATTGCAGGAAAAGATCGCTCTTGCCGTTTCTTCTTCATTAAATGCCCAGAGATCCTCGATCGAGCCACCGCCACGCCCGACGATAATCACATCAACGCCATACGCATCCAGCATGGCAATGCCTTTTGCCACACTTTCTGCGGCACCTTCGCCCTGCACCAGTGCCGGATAGAGGATGATCTGAATACCCGGATTGCGTCTTCTGGAAATCTGAATGATATCCCGCACAGCGGCACCGGTCGGTGCTGTCACAACTCCCAGTTTCTTCACAAAGGGCGGAATCGGTTTCTTATAAACGGGATCAAACATCCCCATCTCTTCTAATTCTGCTTTCAGTGCCTCAAACTTCTCATAGAGAAGTCCGGCACCGTCTAACAGAATCCTGGATGCATAGAGCTGATATGTGCCGTCTCTTTCATAAACACTGATGTTGCCAAGCACAAGAACCTGCTGACCGTTTTTCATGCCAAAAGCCAGTCCCTTTCTGGCACTGGCAAACATGACACAGGAAATCGTTCCGCTCTCATCTTTCAGCGAAAAATAGATGTGTCCCGATGTATGATATTTACAGTTTGAGACTTCTCCTTTCATGTAAATGCTTCGCAGCACCACATCCTGTGTAAACATGGACTTGATGTAGGCATTTACCTGTCTCACAGTATAGACATTCTGCACGCACCCACCTCTTTTGTCATCCGGCAGTCAAGGGCTTTTTATACCAGTTTAGCCAGAACGCCGTTAATAAATGCAGAAGAGGTATCGCCTCCGAAAATTTTGGCAAGCTCAACTGCTTCGTTGATCGCAACTCCCTGTGGGATATCGTCATCATACTTCATCTCATAGACTGCAAGACGCAGCAGAGTAAGCTCTACTTTCCCCATACGGTCTGTTCTCCAGCCCTTTGCCGCTTCATTGATCTGCCCGTCAATCTGTTCCAGATTTTCTTTGATCTTCTCATATTTTTTTCTGATATAAGTAAGGTCTTCCTGTTTTGCATCGGAAATCCCTTCGTAATACATCATTTCCTGCTGCTCAAGCTCCTCTTCCTTATAGAACTCTGTCAGAAAGAGTAATTTAAAAATATGTTCTCGTTCCTCTCGTCTAGTCACTTTTTCCTCCGCTGTCTTTAAAAGAAAACGTAAAAAATCCGATCACCATCCGGAGTTTAAGTACGCCTTGGGAACGGACTTTTACGCTGCTTTTAAGCTGTTTTATTTTTCTTTTGATATGCTTACATTTGCAATCTGGATATCAACCTTCTCTACTTCAAGACCGGTCATATTCTCGATCGCTGCTTTTACCTTTTCCTGAACCTTTTTGCAGGTCTTCGGTACGCTGTATCCATATGCAATGTTGAGTGCCACATTTACATTTACAATACCGTCTTCTACCTTTACACGGATCCCTTTTGACAGGCTCTTCTTGCCCAGTTTGCTGACCAGTTCGTTTGTGATATTGCCTGCCATGCTGGCAACGCCCTCTACTTCTGTGGCAGCCAGTCCTGCGATGATCGCCACAACTTCATCTGCGATCTGAACCTGTCCCATGTTTCCGTTTTCCAGTGTATATCCGGTCTGATTTTCATCTTTTTCCATGATGTAAACCCTCCTGTCTTAGAATTCTTTGCATCTATCGCTATTATAACACCCGAAAGGTATTTTGAAAAGCTTTTTTAGTTTCTTCCAAACTCGGTCAGCACCAGACCTTCGTTTCGATCCAGTGTCATTCCGATGCTCCAGGAATTTACCCACAGAAGCAGCGGATTGCCCTTTAAGTCTTTGATCTTCTTCATATCGGATGTTCCGACCAGCTTGTTGAGGTCGATATCCTTGTTCTCGATCCAGCGGATGTACTCATACGGAAGGGTTTCCATACGGATCTCCACGTTGTATTCATTCTCCAGGCGGTACTTCAGTACCTCAAACTGCAGAACGCCGACAACGCCGACGATGATCTCTTCCATACCGGTATTGTACTCCTGGAAGATCTGGATCGCTCCTTCCTGTGCGATCTGCGTGATCCCTTTGACGAACTGTTTTCTCTTCATTGTATCGACCTGACGCACTCTCGCAAAATGCTCCGGTGCAAACGTCGGAATGCCCTCGTAGGCAAATTTTTTGCCCGGCATACAGATCGTATCTCCGATGGAAAAGATGCCCGGATCAAACACACCGATGATGTCACCTGCATAGGCCTTGTCCACGATATGACGCTCCTGTGCCATCATCTGCTGCGGCTGGGAAAGACGCTGCTTACGGTTTCCCTGCACATGGTAAACTTCCATACCGGCATCAAATTCTCCGGAACAGATTCGCATAAATGCAATACGGTCACGGTGAGCCTTGTTCATATTTGCCTGGATCTTAAATACAAAAGCAGAAAAATCCTCTTTGATCGGATCGACCACGCCGATATCTGCCGTTCTCGGAAGCGGCGAAGTTGTCATCTTCAGGAAATGCTTCAGGAAAATCTCCACTCCGAAGTTTGTCAGGGCAGAACCGAAAAATACCGGGGAGAGTTCTCCTTTGCTGACCAGCTCCTGGTCAAATTCTGCACTTGCACCGTCCAGAAGCTCGATTTCTTCAAGCAGCTGTGCTTTCTGGTCACTTGTCACGATCTCATCGATCTCCGGAGAATCCAGCGGGATCTCTCTTGTCTCACCCTCTTTGGTACCCTTCTCTGTATCGGTAAAGACGGTGATCTTCTGGCTTCCACGCTCATAGACACCTTTGAAATTCTTTCCGGAACCGATCGGCCAGTTGATCGGGCAGGTCGCAATGCCAAGCTCCTTTTCGATGTCATCGAGCAGATCGAAGGTATCATTGGCATCACGGTCCATTTTATTGATAAAAGTAAAAATCGGAATATGACGCATCACACAGACTTTAAACAGCTTTCTGGTCTGTGCCTCTACACCCTTGGAAGCATCAATGACCATGACTGCAGAATCTGCTGCCATCAGCGTACGGTACGTATCCTCTGAGAAGTCCTGATGACCCGGTGTGTCCAGGATGTTGATACAAAAACCATCATAATTAAACTGCAGCACGGAGGAAGTTACCGAAATACCTCTTTCTTTTTCAATTTCCATCCAGTCTGAGACTGCATGGCGTGCCGTTGCCTTTCCCTTTACAGAACCTGCCAGATTGATGGCACCTCCGTACAGCAGGAATTTCTCTGTCAACGTAGTTTTTCCGGCATCCGGATGCGAAATGATCGCAAAAGTTCTTCTTCTTTTAATTTCACTTGCTATATCAGCCACTGTGCTTCCTCCATGTTCTTTGTTCTATTGATCTGTTTTATCCTATAAGATTGCTTATTTTGAAAAATTTGAAACCTGCAATCCACTTTCACTGCCTGCTCACGAATGCAGCCACTTTTCAATCTGCGTTCAAACAATCGCTATTTTAACAAGCAAGTTTCCAGCTGTCAAGCAAGCGGCCATACTTTTCCCATTTCCTGTGCAATCTCTTTTATTTTCTCTGGCTCATCGATATTCCTTTTCAGGTCTTTTTCTATCTGACATATCATTTCTTTGGCTTCTTCCCAGCCGATCTGTTTCTTGTCAAAATCCTGATATCTTGCATAAATTTTCTGAAATGGATATGCTTTTTCATCGAGATGTATTCCTATCGGAATCAGATAATCGTACTTACACAGTTCTTCTATCGGAGAAGAACACTGGTAGCGTGTGATGTCATCTTCTTGCATCAAAATATCCAGCACCCACTTCTCAATTTTTCCGGAAGGATGTAATCCTGCGGAACGGACATACATTTCTGTTTCTTCCTCTCCCATGTATTCCAGAAGCTGTGTGACTCCGCTGTTTGTCTGATCCAGAAGCAGGATTTTGATTGGTTCTTTTGTCTGAATGTATTTTTTAATATCTTCTTTCTGATACTCATATTCCAGGCTGTCAATCGCTTTTTCCAGTCCGGCATTGATTTCTTCCTGATTAAAAATGCTTCTCATATCCTTAGCGATCTGAATTGCGGATGCTTTTACGTAATGATTGCTTCCATGCTTTAATATATAAAAAAGTTTTTCAAATCCTTTCTTTCCTCTCGCACGGATTTTATTTTGCTCATAGAAAAGTTTTACCCAGGTCTTGTTTTCTTCCGCCTCCATGGTTTCTTCAAAACACAGATACGCTCTCATACTCTTTTCATTCCATGAAAAACAGTTCACCCATACCTGAAAAAAACTTGCAACTGCATATCCCCGCACCAATGTCCTTTCATCTTCCATCAGGTCACGCAGACGGCTCAGGCTTCTTCTGGTTCTTCCTATGCAGAGTGCATCTGCTGCCTCAACACATACCAGTTCTGCTTTATCATACGTCAGATTATAAAGAAGCCGTTCATTTTCCGGTGTATACCATCCAACCAGAATTTCTGCTGCCGTCCACCGGACATCCTGTTTTCTGCTTTTGAGACATTTCCGCAAAAACTTCATCTCTTTTTCATTCAGGATCAGGTATTTATCATTCAATTCTTCGATTCTTTTTATTTTTGTTTTTATCACTGTGTCCCCTTTATTTCCACATATAGTTATGATTCTATTATTCCTATGATACCTTCTATTATTTTTTATAGGACTACAAAAATCAAAAATCTTCGTAGCCCCATATTTTTAAATCAAACGGCAGTATTCTCTCTCTACCTTGCCTTCATCTGAAGTAACATATTGCAAAATACCACCTTTTTCGTTGAAAATCATGCTAAAATCCAACTCTTCAAGATACTTTTCTACATACATGGCTAATGTTTTCATTTCTCCTGCATAAAAGCAATCCTCAAACCAGCCATTACTTCCAATCATATAACCCTGAACTTTGTTATCTGCTTTTTTTAACTCATTCTTAAATTCTTTTTCAGATATCGCTTTTACTGTATTTTTGTTTAATATTTCCGGTCTTTTCGCCAAAAATTCCCAAAAAGCTTCTCTTTCATTTTTACGATATCCCTGCTTTAATTTTTTCCTGCATCGTTCCTGATATTGGGAAACTATATACCTTTGAAGTGCAAATTTCTCTGCTTCCTCATCCCGAATACAAAGCAGAACTTCACCCTCTTTTATCCATTTTTCCAGAGGATATCCACAATAAAGCAGTGCCAGCATTTCTTCACTGTTTTTACAGAAATAATCTTTATCAACATGAAGCATGTAGCATTTTTTCTTTTCAATCCACGTAATGCTTATTTCATATAATTTCGTTTTTCCGTAAATCAAGAAAGAATTCTGCTTCGCTACATATCTTTTAAACTCATCCATTTTCATTTTCCAGATTTATCTTTCCTTTCATCTCCAGTGGAAATACCGGATACATGATCAATTTTTCATCTGCCTTTGTCAGCCATTCTTTCATTTCCGGACTATAAATTAAAATCCTTCTGGCATGTCCGTATGTATATTCATACGTTGCATTGACATGCTCCCATTTCCCCAGTTTTTCTGTATCCAGATAAATATTATGAAATCCCACATCTGGTTCTTTTTGAACTCGCACTTTTTTACAGTGACTGCATGCTTCTGTTGCCCTGTAGCTTTCACATTGAAAGACTCCCTTTCCCAGTACATTTTCTGCTTTTAACTGATATCCTGCAACTTTTTTCAAAACTCCGCTATAATATGCCGGAATAAAATTCTTTTGGGACAGTCCTTTTTCTATAAGATATTCATACATTGGAATGGTCACAAACATATCTAACTGTCCCGGGCGGGTAAACACTGCTTTTCTTCTGTTCAGATCCTCCAGTTGCTTTTTCTTTTTAAAGGTATATTCTTTGTTCTGGAAAAAAGTTTCACACTCCGGGCACAAACTTTCATATACCTTTTTCTCATTTTCTTCAAATTCATATCCTGCCAGGTCAATATAATATCCGATCGCATTTTTCTCTTCTTCCTGCGTATATTTCGGTATATAAGAGCACCAGATATCCGGTTCTATGATATCCAGCAATTCATCGTCATCTTCTTCCGTATCTTCATCGTACTGAAATACCTGGTCAATTTCTTTCTTTAATTCCATAAGTTCTCTGTAGACTGCCTTCTTAATGTCCACGGTAAACGTATATCTTTCCATGGAACTGTACAGTTTTTCTGCCTTGCATCCCAGCTTTTGCATCAGATTTACTGCTTTCTGCGTGTAGATGGATTCATCTTCTTTATCAATATCAATTCTGAATTTTGCGTATACTTTCATTTGACTTTTCTCCTTATTAAATGCATTTTTTATATATGATGCGGTTTGGGCAAAAGTCCCCAACTATGATGCTATTATAACAAACTTTTTATGACTTTTGGCATCTTTTTTATTTTCAACATTGATAGTGCAAAAAATCCATATCAAAACAGCAGCATGCTTTTGCACACTGCTGCCTTTTTCACTCACTCTGCATGGTGGTGATCACGATATTCTCACCGGAAATTTCGGTCTTGCGTTTTACGATATCTTCGATCTGTGCCCGCTGTGCATCGGTGATCTCGCTCTGTCCGATGACCACATCGACGCTGCCGTCTGTGATGCTCACGACTGCACCTGCAAATCCTTTGGATTCGAGCAGAAGCTCTGCTGCCGCTTCTTTTTCTGCGTTCTCTGTGAGGGCGGTCATATCGTTGACTGCATTTTGTTTCTGTTCTTCGGTCACGTTTTCGTTGTTGATGATCTCAAGCAGGGTTTCTTTGTTTTTGGATCGTACCTGCTCTCTGGTCAGTTTTGCCTGAGCCGCAAAGCTGCTGCCTGTTCCTGTGCTGGTAAGTACTGCCTCGCCCGGCGTGTCGGTCACTTCTTCGGATGCAGTGTCCGTTCCGGCATCTGTTTCGCTCGCCGACAGGGAGGCATCGCTCATACCATCGGTTTCGCCTGCCGCAGCTTCTCCTAAATAAACTTCTCCGTCCGCCGAGTCGGTAAGGGTGATGTCCTGATCCAGGCTGTCGATATCGGTAAGTGTGGCTTCGGTCTCTGTTGTGGATGCCGGCAGTGCATTTTCACCGAGTTTCGTACCCGAATAATTTAGATAGCCTGCCACTGCGACTAATGCCGCCAGAGCTGTGATGATGATCTGGTTTTTCTTCCACATATGTTTCACATCTCTCCTCCTTAAACCTTCTTCATTACTTTGATTTTATGCACTTCAATCCCAAATAATGCTACGACCGCATCGGTAATATCTGCTGCTGTTTTTGCATTGTTTCCGCCATCTGCCGCCACGATCACACCTTCCACTTCCGGCTCTGTGATTTCTTTGACATACGGCGTTTCCGCTCCGTTTTCCTGCTTTTCAAAAACCGTGTTCTCTTCGAAATCCTGTGCATCCGCCGTGCTTTTGTCGCCGGACTGATCCTGTGTATTTTGACTGTTTGAGGTTCTTGTGTCCTTTTCCACAATATACGCTCCGCAGGAACGTAAGGTAATCATCACTTTGACTTCCCCCACTCCGTCCACTTCCCGAAGCACTTCTTCAAGCCTTTGTTCCATCCTCTGTGTCCGTTCCTGTGCCAGATCTTCTGTATTTCTTACGTTGTTTTCAACTGCCGGTGCATTGGTTTTTGTCTGTGTGTTCTGCTTTTTGCTGCTGTTATCCGGCCAGGTGATCACCAGAAGCAAAAGTCCGACAAGAAGACCGATCAGCACCGGACTGCCCTTTTTTCCTTTGCATTTCTCCCAAAAATCCAGCCACTGTTTCATGCGGCTCATCCCCCCAAAAAGACCACTTTATCGCTGCTGATCTGATAAATTTCCCAGAGTTTCTGTAAAATCTGCTCCTGCACCGCCTCTTTTTGCTGCAGATCCTCATACCCCCCGGAAATCGTTACTTTGCGGATGCCCTCTGTCTCTTCGGATTGAAATACAACCTTCGCTTTTGTCCCTTTCATCCCCTCCCCGTCTGCCGTCTCTTCAATCTGACGCTGCACTTCCTTCTGACAGGCTTCCGTCAGAACACGGCTCCTTAAGTCACTTAAATTTTCTTGTTCCATCCGGATCGAATCCCACTCTTCCAGCTGCAATGCCTGCTGCCACTGCTTCTCAAATACTGCCGTCAGATGTGCCTGATCCGTCAGCGGACTGATCAGCAGGATCAGAAACAGGACACCGCAAAACAGCCGAATGTATTTCTGATAATGGTTATCCGGAAGAATCTGCTCTGCAAGCTGCATCAGACACAGGCAGCACAGGATGCTCCGTACCCAGCTTCGAATCTCTGCCGACATCTTTTCTCCCCTTTCTTCTATTTTCCAAGCGATGCGGTGACAATGGCGATCGTCAGGAAAAACAGCATACTGCAGGACATCATGATCTTCAGAAGCAGCCCGACTCCTTCTGCAACTGCCGCCACACATTCGTTGAGCCGTTTGTCGCCGACCGGCTGCACTAGGGCCGCCATCGCCTTATAGATCAGTGTGCAGAACGCCAGACGGCACACCGGTGCCAGACAGAGCATCAGAACAGCGATCATCCCACACACACCGACGGCATTCTTCAGAAGAACGGCAGAACCAAGCACCGTATCCGTCACGCTGCCAAACAGGTTGCCAATGCCGGGGATCGCCGATACGGTGCGGCTGACGGCTGTATTTTTCAGCCCGTCAACGGCCGGAAGGATCAGTCCCTGAATCACCTGAAATCCGATCGCTGCCGCTGTCATGCTCTTCATTACCCATTCGATCACCGTACGCACAAGTTCTGCCAGATGCGAGAGCCTGTCATCCTTTGAGAGATGGTCGAGCAGCAAAAACAGGACATAAAGCTGCACGCCGGGCAGAAGAAGATATCTTTGCACCCACTGCACTGCTGCGATCAGCAGGATCGCCGACTCGTAAAACGCCAGCCCTCCAACGCTGTTCCCCGCAAAAACGGCCGCCGCAAAATAAGACGGCACCAGAGCTTTCATAAAGCCATTGACTCTGCCAAGCGTTGCATCCGTCATCCGGCTCATTCCGGTAAATCCCTTCATCAGAACTGCTGCCAGCATCAGATACATCATAAAAAAGCTGATCAGTGCTGTACCGTTCTTTTCCATGAGATCCGTGAAATTCAAAACAAGTGCCGCCACGATCACCAGTAAAAACACCTGCAGTGCCGTCTCTTTTTGATTTTTCCATTCCAGAAGCAGTGCATCAAAAACCAGCGTTTTCAAAGTTGAAAGATTCAGCGGGATTTCTCCCCTGATCAGGCTTTTCAGTGCATCCGCAAAACGAAAACTGCTCTCTTTCTCCAGATCTGCAAGGCTCTCTTCGACTTCCTGTAAATGAAACGCCTTTATATTAAGGAAGTCTTCCGCTCCGGTCTGTAATTCTTCTGCTGTATCCTGTCCCTGATCTTTCTCCTGCACCTGTGACGCTGCCATGATCACCGCCGTTTTTTCTGAAAGAACGGCCGCCTCGCACACCTGCTTCTGCCCCGCCCCCATCAGCCATCCTGTAAAAAGCAGCAAAAACACATAAATACGATATTTCTTCATATATTTTACCATCAGGCAAGACAGCTGCGGATCGTCTCAAACAGTGCCAGCAAAACCGGTGTCCCTGTCGCCAGCACCGAGATCTTTCCGAAAAATTCAATCTGTGAGGAGATTGCCCCATATCCCGCATCTTTGCAGATGCCTGCCGCAAAATCCGCCACATAGGTGATACCGATCATTTTGAACAGGATCTTCACATAAGCATCCTTTATGTTTGTGTAGCTTTGCAGCTGCTGCAGGCTTTCTGATAAATACCTCAGTTTTTCCACTGCACAGAAAAAAATAAGCATACAGGAAGCCATGCTGATCAACACGGCAAACACAGGTCTGTTATCTTTGAGAAACAACGCCAGTAAAATCCCGGTAATCCCAAGAACTGCAATTTTGATCACAGTGCAAACAACTCCTTTATGCTCTCAAACAGCTGGCTGATATACGGCAGCACCCAGAACAGCACCAGTACCAGCCCTGCAAGGCTTGCAAGATACGCCTGTTCTTCCCTGCCGCTGTGCTTTAAGACCTGACCGAGCACCGAGACCAGGATCCCGACCGCTGCGATCTTAAACAGCAGATTAACACTCATCTCCATCTCCTCTCTCTGTCAGTAAAGTAAAATGACAAGAAACGCACCGGCACCAAACCCCAGACATCGAAACATTTTTTCTTTCTCCCGGTATTCTTTTTTTGCCTGAACACACGCATCACTGACCTGTTCCAGGTAATAATCCAGTGTTTTTTTCTGCATCGCTACATCCAGATAACCGAGCTGACCGCCAAGCGTCCGAAGGCTTGCAAGGTCACTCTCCTTTAAGGCAGTACCTTTCAGATCCATCTCCAGCTGCTTTTCAAAGATCACACCAAGATTCGCTTCTTCTCCTTTTTGCATCTTTTCCTGCACATGTACCAGAAAATCTGAAAGCGGCTGTGAAACCCGCTTTGCAATGCTGCCAAACGCCTCATCCAGCATCGTATTCGCATAGCCAATTTCCGCCGAAAGCATAACCGTCATGCGACGCAGCTCTTCCAATATGTGAATTCTCTTTTTCATTTCCGCACAGATCAGGCATCCTGCCGCAAAACAGCTGAACATGGTAAGGCCTGCCCCGAACAGTTTCAGCATACCACCCCCTCCTCCCCGTAGAGTCTGGTCCCTCTGCCGTCAAAAATCCCCCACACTGAGCCGATTTTTTTCTTGCCGTTCAAAATAATATAGCGGTCAAAAACGTGTTCCTTTACCATCTTCTGAAGGAGCGGTTTTTTCTCAATGTCTTCCACCGAACTGCCGTGAACCGTCGCAATCAGGCGGCAGCCGCAGTTCAGCACCGATTCAATCGCCTTGATATCGCCGTAATCCCCGATCTCATCGACTGCCACCACTTCCGGTGACATGGATCTGATCAGCATCATCATGCCTTCTGCTTTCGGACAGCAGTCCAGCAGATCCGTCCGTATACCAAGATCATTCTGCGGAACGCCCTGGTAAGCTCCTCCGATTTCTGAACGTTCATCCACCACACCGACATTCTTTCCCTCACACCAGGCATTCCCGTTTGAAATCTGACGGATCACATCACGCAGCAGCGTAGTTTTTCCGCAGCACGGCGGCGAAATGATCAGTGTATGGCAGACTTCCCCATTCTCCACAATAAAAGGCATTACTTTATCTGCACAGCCTTCTACCTGATGAGCAAGCCGAATGTTCAGAAACGAAATATAACGGATACTCCTGACCTTCCCTTCCTCCATCAGGATCTTCCCGGCGACACCGACACGGTGTCCGCCCTGGATCGTTAAAAATCCCTGCCGCAGTTCATCTTCGTAAGCATAAAGCGAGTACCCGGCAATGTACTCCATCGTTTCCATCAGCTCACAGCGATCCACGTAATGAATATTTTCTTTCTCATACTGCTCATTTCCGTTACACCGCAGAAGTTTCCCCTCTTCTGTGAGCTTGTATTCTTTTCCCCGCTGCCGGATCATCAGCGGACTGTTGATCCTCATCCGGATCTCCTGCAGCTCGGCAAAATTCAGATCTGCCTTCTGCAGGATCCTCCTCACCGGAAGCGAAAATATTTTAAAAAATCCGTCTGCACATTTCAATGTCCTCACCTCTTAGGACATACTATGCTCAGGCGGATATTGTTATGAGTACTTATGATGTCCGAAAAAAGATTCATCCGGACACATCGCAGCGTTCTCTTTAAATTTACACAAAAAAATCAGGAGATATGTCTTTCTCGTCAACATATCTCCTGTTAATGATGTTCTGCTATTTCCATTGGACTTCTTACCTTTCTTTCATTTTCATCCTGTCCGCTTCTGTGTTTTACAAAAGAAGATGTAGTTTAAGTTTTTGGTGGACTGTACCTCTCTTTCTTAGATTCTTTTGATTTTAATTCTTTCTGTTTTTTTGAATTTGCCCTTCGCTTTCTTAATCACTGAAGTTGAATGACTGCTTTTTTATTTTTGATGTAGTGCTATGTCTTCATTGGACTGTCCTCCTTGTTTTTTGTTTCTCTCTTTTGTTTTGTTGTCTTTATTATAGGCGTTCTCCTTTGATTTGTCAAGCACTTTTTTAAATATTTTTTTGTTATTTTATAATTGTATTTATTTAATATATTTTTCAGATATTTTACGCGGTTTCTTCGTATTTCTTATTGATTTTTTCGCTGTAGCCTGATAAAATGATGCCAGAAAGTCTACTATTGAAATCCAACGAGAAACGAGGTAATTTTGCATGAAGAAAAGAATCGTAATCGCTCTCGGACACCGTGCCCTCGGCACCACACTTCCGGAGCAGAAAAAGGCTGTCAAAACATCCGCAGCTGTGCTGGCTGATATGGTGGAAGAAGGCTATCAGCTGGTGATCACACACAGCAATGCACCGCAGGTCGGCATGATCCACACTGCAATGAACGAATTCGGCAAAACGCATCCGGACTACACAGTCGCTCCGATGTCCGTATGCTCCGCCATGAGCCAGGGTTACATCGGCTACGACCTGCAGAATGCAGTCCGTGCCGAGCTTTTAAAACGAGGTATCTTCAAAACCGTATCTACGATCCTGACACAGGTGATCGTTGATCCTTATGACGATGCATTCCACCATCCGGTCAAAGTGATCGGCCGTTACATGGATGCCAAAGAGGCCGAGGCAGAAGAACAGAAAGGCAACTATGTCAAAGAAGAGCCTGGCAAAGGTTACCGCCGTATCGTTGCTGCCCCGATGCCAAAGAGCATCGTAGAGATCGATGCGATCAAAACACTGGTTCAGAACGACCAGGTTGTTATCGCCTGCGGAGGCGGCGGTATCCCGGTTCTGCAGCAGGGCAATGAGCTCAAAGGTGCAAGTGCCATCATCGAAAAAGACTACGCCAGCGGAAAACTCGCAGAAGGCGTGGATGCAGATATCCTGATGATCCTCACAAACGACAAGATGGTTGACATTGACCGTGACACCGAGCATCCGAGATTTCTGGAACATATTACGGTAGAAGAAGCAAAAGAACATATCGCAGCCGATCAGTTCGGTGTAAATTCCATGCTTCCAAAGATCTGTGCTTCCGTTGATTTTATCACAGCCGGAAAAGGACGCTCTGCAATCATCACAAATCTGGAAAATGCCATCGATGCCCTGAAAGGCAAGACCGGAACCATTATCACAGAGTAAATTAAAATGCCAAAGAAATACACCGCACGTTTCCATGCGGTGTATTTCTTTTTGCTGTTGAACTCCAGCTAAGATGAAGTTTTTGTTGTCACACTATTTGATCTTTACGCTCTTTTTCTGGCCTTTGCCCTTCAGCAGGGATCTGTATGCTTTCTTTTTGCTCTTCGGCACTTTGATGACTGCTTTTGCAGAGATGTTTTTCAGTGCTCCCTTGCCTACGGAAGTCAGTTTCTTGCTCTTGATCTGGATGCTCTTCAGTTTGCTGTCGCCTGAGAATGCATTCTTGCCAATCTTGGAAACGTTTGTTCCAATCGTCACTTTTTCCAGTTTCTTCATACCCTTGAATGCATTTGCTGCGATTGATGTTACGCTTACTTTTTCACCGCTTATTGTCACGGCTGCTGCTACTTTCAGGGTACGTACCTTCCTGGACTCTACGCCGTATGCTTCTGCCAGTTTCTTCTGTGCATTGATCACACGGTATTTCACATTTCCGGATGTAACGGTATCTCCGACTTTCAGTGTTTTTTCCGGTTTTGGCTCTTCCTGATTCTGCTGTGCTTTGAGTCTCTCGATCTCAGCCTGAGCCTGTTTCAGTGCTGCTTCTGCTGCTTCTTTTTCTTCCTGCAGTTTCTTGTAAGCTGCATCGCTTTCTTCTTTCTGCTTCTTGGCAGCAGCTTCCAGCTCCAGGATACGTGCTCTGTAATCATTTACAGATTTCTCAAGATCTGCTTTTTCCTTCTTCAGCGTACTTACTTCTTCTTTTGCGGAAGCCAGTTCACCGTTCAGTTTTGTGATCTCAGCTTCTTTGGCTGCGATTTCAGATTCTTTGGCATCCACGCTGTCCTGAAGTTTTTTCAGATCATCCTGTGCCGTTTTCAATTCGCTCTGCAGTTCTGTCACTTTTGCATTTGCTGTCTTCAGCTCTTCATCCTTCTGTGTCAGCTCGTTTTCTTTATTCTGAAGTTTCTTTAAAACTTCCTGATAATCTGCTGCATCCGGAACTTTCAGTCCCTGTACGGCTGCCTGCAGTGCTGCTACCTGTGCATTGACCGCTTCCTGCGTTACTTTCTTGTCTGCATATACAGCCTCTGCATTCGCAAGTGCTTCCTGCAGTGCTTTGTAAGATTCTACGGTATAATCTGCTTCTTTTAATGCTTTTGCAATGTCAAGTGTCTGTTTCAGTTCACTCTTGTCTGCCGCATTCGGATCTGGTACATGAATCAGTTTTGCATCTGCCCAGTCGCCATTATCATGTGCATTATTTTCAACTTTATCCATGAACAGAACCAGATTTTTCTGGATGCCGGAAATATCAATGCTGATATGTTCTGCATCGCTATAGCTGTCTAATTTCGCAGAGCGATAAATCTCTGTTCCCTGGATATTTCCATCCGCATCTACTTCACCATCATAGATCACGAAATAAACACCATCACCGTTCTGTTTCTTTGCTGTCTTGAAATAGTCAATGCCGACATATGCCTGGAAATAAAGTTTTTCGTTTTCTTCTAACTGTGCTTTGTAAGAAGATACATCATACTCAACTGTTGCATCTGCATTTGCACCAAGACCTTTGCTAAAGTAGGTCTGTTCGCCATCGACACTCAAAGAGATCGCTCCGGAAGATGCTCCGTTACAGTACTGATTTTTCATGACACTTTCCCATCCGGACTGTGCATATTTCCAGTCAATGTCAGAAAGGTAAGTCACTTCTCCGGTGATCGGACGCTCATTTACTTTAACGGTGATCGCTGTGCTTGTCAGATCTGCGGATGCTCCCGTGGTATCTTTTGCTGTCACATTTTCCAGTCCTACGCTGTAGCTGCCAGGCTGTGCATCTGCTTTTGCCTTCATGGTGATCGTTGCAAAATCACTTGTAGATGCCGGGATTCCGGCTTCGTTTTTCAGTGTGTAAAGAATCTTTCCGTCTGCTTCTGTGCTTGTCAGCGTACCTTCGATGCCATCATTCAATGCAACCGTCGGTGCTTCAAAGACATCTGCATCATAGGAAACGCCAAAGCTTACTTCACCTAACAGGTTGTCTGAGGAAAGGTTTGCAAGTTTTGCGTTCATTGTCAGGTTCTTGCCCTGTACCACAGCATCTTCGCCTTCGAGTACCAGGCGTGCACCAAGCTTTTCGGTACTTAATTTCACAGATGCTTCTGTGATCTCCATGTTGCCGGATGTTGTATAAGGTGTTGCATTTTCCATGTACACACGGACTTTTGTTGTGTAAACCGGTTTGAACTGCATCACTGCCGGTGCTCCGGATTCTTTCACGGTACTCTGTGCGGATACCGGTGCCCAGTCTGCACCGTTCCAGTACTGTGCTTCCAGCACTTTCGGGATTGCACAGTAGCGGCTCTCTTTGAAGTTCAGGGTGATCTGGTTGAGAACCTGGGCTTCTTCCCAGTCAAATTCTACATATTCATTCTTTCTGGATGCACTGTTTGCAGGAAGCAGTACCGATGCACCTCTGCTGTAAGCATTGGTCCAGCTTGTGCTGTCATTTCCATCCAGCATATTCTGCGGATAATTCTTATCAGATCCTGTGAAGGATGCCGTTGCACTTGCTTTGCCCGCTGCCAGTTCCACATCGGTTGCCGCATCATCACTTTCGGTGATCGCTGCCTGTGCGGTAAGCTTGCTGCCCTCGATCGTTCCTTCTGCTTTTCCGTCTTTTACTTCAGACCAGGTTACTTTTTTGAGCAGGCTGTAATCTCCTGCACTGCCTGTATAGTTTACTTTTACTACAGACGGAAGTGTCACACTCATACCGGTCGGTACCGTTACATTCACTGCATCAACCGATTTTTCGGTTCCGGTCACTTCTGCTGCCTTCGGTGCATCTCCGGTTCCGTCTGCTGTTACTTTCAGTGCGACCTGTGTTGTCTTTAAATTGTCAGAAGAAATGGTCAGCAGAGCATCGCCTGCTTCTTTTTCTGATTTCAGAATCACGAGTACTTTTCCGTTGTAAGCCATTCTTTCAGAATAGCTGCTCTTATCTACGTTATCGTATTTATAGAGTTCTGCACTTTCCTGTTTTCCGTTGTCCACGCCGACGATGGAAGCTTTTCCGCTGACTGCAAATTTCACCAGGTTATCTGCATCCGGTACCATATTTCCATTTTCATCGACTACGGTACATTCTACATAAGAAAGGCTGGTTCCGTCTGCTTTGAGAACGGTCTTATCTGCCACTGCCGAAATGGTATACGGTGTGGAAGATGTGCTTACACTGTCTGTTGCCACCATTTTGCCGTTTTTGTCATAGGCTTTTACTTCCAGTGTACCTGCCTGATACGGAACTTTCCAGGTCAGGTGCAGTTTTCCGGAATTTAACTCGCCGTCATCAAGAACTGCTCCGTTGCTGGTGTAACCGCCAGGGTTGGTGCTGTCACCCCAGGTCTTATCGTCCTGTGTTTTTTCTGATGTTTCATAATATTTCTTGCCGTAAGCTGTTTCTTTTTCATCGAAACTCTTCTTGCCGAGAGACTCGCCGTTTAAGAACAGCTCTGCACTTGGCTGGTTGGTATTTACCCATACTTCTACTTCTTCGCCGTCATGCCACTGATCCCAGTTGGTCGGAAGCAGATGTACCATCGGAGTGCTTGTCCACTGGCTCTGATATAAATAGAAGGAATCTTTTGCAAAACCTGCGGTGTCGATCGTACCGAAGGAAGATACACCTACCGGGTAAACACTGTACGGTGTCGGCTCGCCGAGGTAATCAAATCCGGTCCAGATAAACTGTCCGATAAAGCTCTTGCGGTCACGGTCTTTTTTCAGACCATATTCATTGGACATCGTCCAGGATGCAAAGTCGTTGTCATAGTTGGAACCGCCTCGTTTGCCCGGAGTCTGATTGATACCGGTGTTCGTAAACTGCGGATCCAGGTAAACACCTCTTGATGAAGTCTGAGAAGAAGACTCGGACTCGAAGAAGAAGGTCTTTGTTGCTTTTTCAAGCAGTGTGCCATCACCGATAGCGTATCTGCTGATCAGTCCGTCTACGGATTTTGCTGTATTGTAGTTCAGTCCGTATCCGTCCAGTACCTGGTTTACATAACCCCATACCTTGTTTGCTGCCGGAACACTACGCTCCTGGTCACCGCCCATCAGCACGTAACGTGTGCCGTCTGCTGCATTGACATTGCCCATCAGACGGACTGCCTCGGTATATTCATTCATGCCTTTTGGATTTACGCCAAGCAGATCGTATTTGGAAACATCATACCAGGATGGCTGACTTCCCACGCCGCGGACTTCATTACCGATCGACCATGCGATCACAGAAGGTTCATTCTTATCGCGGTTTACCATTTCCTGTACGACCCAGTCACTCCAGGTCAGTTTTGCACCATCGTAGTTTACGCCCGGTGTCGGAAGCTGTGTATAACCGTTCGGTTTCAGTCCTGCCCAGTCAGACGGTACTTCCTGGAAGAAGAAATTACCAAAATCATACGTTGCTTTTGCTTTTCCCCATCCGTCAAAAGCTTCCTCTACCACAAGGATACCTTTTCTTCTGCAGACTTCGATTGCCTGTTTGGATGGCGAGCAGTGGGAAGTACGGTATGCATTGACACCCATTGCCATCAGTTTGTCAAATTCACGGTCATAGGCATCGCTGTAGCTTGCTGCTCCCAATGCACCGGAATCGTGATGCAGGTCAACACCCTGAACTTTTGTATACTGTCCGTTTACATATAAGCCACCGCTTGTCGGATCATTGGTCGTCTCTTTGACTTTTACCCAGCGGAATCCGTATTCGGTTTCTTCCGTATCGATCAGCTGATATCCATCAGAAGAACCGTTGATCTCCTGATAAAGATCTACTTTTACCTTATACAGATACGGTGTACCCAGGTTCCACGGATACCAGAGATTTACATTGGAAACCTCAACAGCATCTCTGTCTTTCAAAGACAGGGTAAATGCAGTACTTGGGTTGATCGCTGTTTTCTCTGTACTCTTCTTTGCTACTTCTTTGCCATCTGCATCCAGCACGGTTACTTCCATATAAACGTTGGAGTTTGTAGAATCAGAATAACCGGTTGCTTCTATATTCAGTGCACCTGTCTTGGATGCTGTATAATCGTCCTCCAGAGTCGGGGTTGTCAGTGTGATGCCGTTGCGGTTGAAATGTGCCTGATTGTCGATCAGCAGATGTACCGGGCGGATGATACCACTGCCTGTGTACCAGCGGCCGGACGGTGACATGTTCTGTACTTTCACAACCAGTACGTTCTCTTCGCCGTATTTTACTTTTTTCGTGATATCCAGTGCAAATCCGGTATAACCGCTCGGATAGCTGCCGATCTTCTCACCGTTTAAGTAAACAACGCTGTTCTGATATACGCCTTCAAAGTCAAGAGAAATTGTCTTGTTTCCGGACATGGATGCCGGCACAGTAAATCTCTTACGGTAATAGCCAAGTCCGCCTTCCAGATAAGCCTGTGCATCGGAAGAACTCTTTACTTTTTCACCTTCAATACTGAAATCATGCGGAACATCTACCGTTCTCCATCCGAGGTCATTGAAACTCGGATCAACAATCTCGTCTGTTGTGTAATCTCCGGCATCTTTGACACCTGCCGCTGCGAAACCGCCATCAGCGACTTTCGGTGTTCTCGTAGCCAGATAGAACTGCCAGTTTGCATCAAAATCAACGGATCCAAGAGAACCTTCCGGAACTTCCTGAACCAGACCGGATGCATCCAGAACCTCTACATTCATCACTGCATCGTATGCGGTTCCTTCTACGGTAACTGTTCCGTTTACCGTAAATGTCCTGCCTGCTGTTTTGGTATCTACCTTTGCAAGCTCATCGCTGTTCCATGTCACATCAAACAGTGCATTTGTTCCGTCTGTATACAGAACGGTTGCCTGTGTCGGTGCGGTAAAGGTACTTCCAACGATCACTTTCTTTGTGATATCTGCAACTTTATCTACCGTCTTTGGTCCTGCTTCAGATTTGCGGTAAAGTTTTACATTGTCCATATCGAGGTACTGACCGGTTACGGTACTGTCAATGCTGATCTCACAGGTTCCATCCTCACCTACTTCAAACATATCGGTTGTGTAAGTCACCCATTCGTTCCATTTATTTGGTGTGACTGCAACCGATTTTCCGCCTGCTGTCAGTGTGGTGGTATGTGTTCCCGGATCATTTCCGCCGGTTGCATCGATGGATGCCTTGTAAGTACCCGGCACCAGTCCTTTTACTGTCTGCGAACATTTGTAAGTTTTCGTTACACTTGTGTTCTTCTTGCTGCACACCTCATACATGGTGGTTTGGTTGTTTGTCATCGCAGCACTTTGAAATAATTTCCAGTAATAATCCAGATTTTGAATGTCACCGGTAAACGTCCATGCCGTTTCCCCGGACTCAAAATCTCCGTTTGGAACAGTGACTTCTACAAACGTATCATCATCTGCTGCCATAACGACTGGTCCGATGTTTCCGACTGCTGTGGTAAACACCATGGCAAACGCCAGTAAAAAGGACCAGAATTTTCTGAGCTGTCTGTGTTCTTTCATTCCCTTTCCCCATCCTTTCTTTGTTTATAGATCCCGGTGCTGAACGCACCAGTTTTCGGGTTTTCATTTCTCTTACAGACTATCAGTTTTTTCTGATCCTTTCCATAATACATTCTATAGATTTTGTTTTCATTCTATAGATTTTATTCAATTTTTTATTGTTTTTTAGTAAACTGTTTATCTCAGTCGAGAAGACTCCCACTTCTGCAAGTGGTGAGTAATAACAAGTCTTTCTCAGTGGGAGTACAATCTCCGACTGAGATAAACGCTCCGCGAGGGCACACATTGTCCAGTGGACAATGGTTTTGTGCCGACCGGAACGAAGTGTAGAATGTGCAGTGATTCTGCTTTAATCCTGAAACGCAATCTGATAATAATCAATCATTGCTTCCTGTGCTTTCGGAACTCGTACAACCATCACATATGTTTTCACGATTGCCGGATAGGACACGCCTGGTTTATCCATGTTTCCGCTTCTCTCGATCTGGATTTCACCGACCAGTTTTCCTTTTGCATCGAACTTTGTTACCATGGCCTTATACTTATAATTCATATATGGTGAAAGCAGCTGCGGAACAAGCACGATGCTCTTTTTCCTGAAATTCGTTCCGGCATACTGTTTTTTTAACATTTTTCTGAGGCCTTTTTCCTGCTTTTTCTTCAGCACCGTCTGGAACTTTTTAAATTCTTTTTTGGTACGAATCGTTTTCTTTTTGATTCGCCAGGAATCATTTTTCCACTGGTAAATGGTTCCGTTCGTTTTGCATACCATTTCTTTTTTTACAACATTTTCTGCCGCCGCTTTTTGATTTTTTCTGTCCTTTGCTGCTGCCGGAACCCCTGCCAGCAAGACCATAGCAAACAGCAGACATATCAGTCTCATCTTTTTTCTTACATTGTTTCTCATTTGCTACACTTCCCTTCTTTTTATAATATTACATTTTTTATTTCTTTTTCACCTTCAGAACGGTATTGCAGACTACCTGAACGTTTCTCTTCTGCTCTTTACTGTATTTGTAGAGGTTTACCTGAACTTTTGCTCCGCCCCATTTTTTCAGGTTCAGTTTTTTCAGTTTGAAGTATCCGTTCTTATCTGCCTTCACGCATTTGGTTGTCTTTCCTGTTTTCAGATTTTTCAGTTCAACATAAGCTTCCGGGAATGCATAGCCGGATATCTCTTTTGTTTTTACAGAAATCTCGTTTTTCTTTTTCGGATTTACCAGCTTGATCGTGCGTTTTAATTTCTGGAACTCTTTCTGATCTGACAGCCATGCCTTTTTGTTTTTACCGCCTGTCAGAAATCTTTTCGGAAGTTTGGCTGCCAGTTCTTTTTCGGAAAGAAGATTATCTGAAAAATCGCAAAATACATACTTCAGTTTGCTGAACTGTTTCAGGTTCGGTAAAGTCTTGATTTTATTGCAAAATGCATATATCCGTTCCAACTTTTTCAGATTTTTGATTTCTTTTATATCTGTCAGTCTGTTTTCTGAAACACCAAGCTCTTCCAAATTTGTCAGTTTTTCAATCCCTTTCAGGTTCTTGAGTCGATTTTTTCCGACTTCCAGTTTTTTAAGCTTAGTGAGATTTTCAATTCCTTTCAGGCTGGTCAGCTGATTGTCATATAGAAAAATATCTTCCAGATTTACTGCACTTTCAATCCCCTGAAGGCTGGTCAGTCGATTACCGTAAACATTCAGAGAACGAAGATTTTTCAGTCCCTGAATTCCATCCAGACTGCGGATCTTATCTCCCTCAAAAGTAAGATAGACCAGCGATGGCAGGTTTGCTACTTCTTTTATGCTTGTAATACCACTATACGATACATTCAGTGCATCAAGTTTTTTCAGTCTTCCATCCAGACCTTCCAGACTGGAAAGCTGCCACTGATCCTGGATTTTCAGAGTTTCCAGATTTGTCAGATAACCGATTCCTTTCAGACTTTCCATAGGTATTTTTTTATAATCTACAATTTCCAGTTCTTCCACACTGGATGCTTCCTGCTCTGTAAAAGTATCGGTACTTTGCTTGCCAAGTACTTTCAGAATATTCTGATAAAGTGTCTTATCCGGAATACCGCTCTCATTGTTTTCGATCACATCCGTCGGTGCGGCATGTGTCTGGATCATCGGCATCATCATTACAAACATACTGGCTGCCGCTATCATCGCCGCTTTTTTCAATTTTTTCATTCCCATCCTTTTTCCTCCTTGATATTTATTTTTCGTACTTCGTAACTGTAATATATCTTTCTTTGGAAGAATTGTCAATGCTTTTTTGCTGCATTTTTGTGTATTTATGATAATTTACATTTTGTTTACGTTTTTTTGTTGTTTTATTTGCACAAAATATGTTTTATGGTATTTTAGGCGTATCAATATTCACTTTGCTTAAGATCGCATTCGAATATCCATTATCGTTCACATACTTTTTGATCTTTATCATTTTATAGGTTGCTTCGTCTGTGTATATCTGCTTCAAAGCTTTAACCACTTCTTCACCGTCACAATATATATCATCTTGTAAACTTTTTAATGCATATTCTACCACTTTTACTGCTGTCTGATAGCGTCTGTGATGATAGCTGGTCTTGTCTGGATATGTTCCGTTATTATAGCTGTGTCCAATAATAGTTCCGTCTTTTTTCGTAGTCGAATGTGCAAAAGCATCTGTTATAATATGCAGACCACATCCATAAAGAAAATATTTCCTGTTTTCCGGTGTATCTGTTGTAAGCAGCGTACTGTATTTGCTCTGCAATCCGTTAATATCCTTTTTCAGATCATTATACACCTTCTTAGATAATCCTGGATAATCCTCATATGTAAAATCCGTATCAACTGCTCCATCATTTGTAGCTGTATAGGTCACCATATCACATGCCGCCACATAATTAATTTCATAGTTATCATTAAAGTCTTCCCATTTTCCATGCCATCGTGAATTATCCTGTCCACTCTGCCATCCTGATGCCTTTCCATCTGGATAGACGATTCCCTTTTTAATATTAGTGATCGCTTCTGTAGTAAAACCAACTGCTCCTTTATCAACGGCTGCCTGATGGTCTGTTCCATGCCATCTGCCTTCTACGTATGCCTGATCTTCACTGATCTCTTCAAAACGCTCCGGTGCCTGCTGATTTTCTTCCAGTCGTCTGGAAGCTTTTCCCTGCTCTTCGTCAAAAATCTTCTCAAACTCTTCATAATTTTTCAATGTATTTTCAGCATCCAGCAAACCACATTCATTAATGTTGTCGATCTGTTTTGCACTCTGCTCGATAAGCTGTCTTACAAATTCACTGCTTTTATTTAAATCTTTTTCCCATACCAGAGAAGCCACTCCGACAACATGAGGTACGGCAATACTTGTTCCGTGTGTTACAGAAGTTCCGTCAAAGAAACCTGACACTTTTACTTTCTCTCCCGGTGCTGCAATTTCAAGCTCATCTCCTCTGTTGCTGAAATCGCTGATATTGGCTTCTTCATCTGTCGCTGCAACTGCCATTACTTCCTCAAACGCCGCCGGATATTCAACGCTTTCTCCTTCATTTCCGGCTGCACCGATCATTAAGATTCCTGCATCATAGGCATCTTTGACAGCCTGTTCTAAAGCTGCGGAATACACATTTGTTCCGAAACTCATATTTATAATATTGATATTATTTTCTATACACCAGTAAATTCCTCTGATCACCCGGCTGAGTGTAGCTGAATTCTCTTTATCCAAAATTTTAACGGAATATAATTCCACATCAGGATTAATACCCTTAATGTCGTTTTCTCCATTTGCAGCAATAATACTTGCAATTCCTGTTCCATGTCCTGTCATATCCTGGAAGATCGGAAGAATATCCTCGTCCTCTTCTACCAAATTTACGCTTCCGGCAATGTCGATTCCTGTTACATAGTCAATACCGGAGTCTAATACTGCCACTTTGATTTTTCCGTTCGCATCTTCACTTACATCCAGATTTTCTGCACGGATCGCCTGAAGATTCCATTCCGTTTTCTCTTTCTCAGAATCTTCTGTTTCTTCTGCTTCCTCTAAGCTCTTTTTCTTCTTTTCTTTGATTTCCTGTCTGCGTTTTCTTTTCTCTTCTGCAGAATATTCTTTATCATCTTCTTCACTTGCTTTCAGCAGAACATCTTCTTCAATAATCACATTCTCTTTTTTCTCAATCTGTCTTGCTTCTTTTTCTGTTAATGTAGCAACAACCAGACTTGTGTCACTTTCCAGTGTCTCTTTTTCTGCATCTTCCGGCAGTTCTGATCCCATTATTTCATATGCATCATTTTCTGCAAGAATAACATACTGTTTTTCCGCTTCTGTTTCTTTTGCTGCGACTGATATTGCTGAAGTATTCGTCAATATCATACTTGCTACCATAACATTTCCTACTACCTTCTTCCATTTATTCATATAGCTTTCCCCTTTCGTAATACACTACATTTTTTCATACTTCACGGTATAAATCCACTTCTAATTTTTTTGTTGAAGTATAAAATCTGTTTTCATGCTCCGGTCTTTGCTTCCCCATTATCTTATCTCTCTTTATTTTCTCTTATCCACCAACTCCTCTCTTTTGTTTTTTATTACTTATTCGTAGTATACTATTTATTTTAATTTTTGTCAATGGTAATATGCAAAATAACAAAATATTTCTTTCGATAAGGAGCAACGTTCCTACTTATTTCTGATAATATTTACAAAAAATCCCATCAGGCATTTCTATTTTTATTACTTTTGTCCAATTGGATTTTATTACTATTCACTATTTGTGTTTACACACCTCATAACTTATTTTTTGCTGTTTCACTTTATTTTTTGTGTACTTGCATTTTGTACATAACTGACATCTATAGGTTGTCACTGTACAGCCACCTGTTGTAATTACTCTATGTTCACTAATTGTTGCACTTTTAAAGGAATGACTACATATCGCCTGCACGCTTACATCTTCTTCTGAAAGATAAGTAACATTTCCAGCTTCATCCATAAAATAGGCATCTGTCGTGATAAAGGGAATCTCTTCTTTCGGGATCCCATCTGTAGCCCAATCAGGTTCTTCAGCTCCATCAATAACAAAAACAATATCCGTTGGTATCTCTCCAGCCTCAAGCTCTTCATTATAAACAATTTTCGGGCTTTCATATGCCAGTACCGGGATTGCGGTAGCTGCGGACATCAGCAGCAACGTTGCCAGCAAGATTCCTTTTTTCGTTTTCGGTTTTCTTTTGATCATTTTGATTCTCTCCTCCATATTATGATAACGGATCTTTCCTCTGAAATTCAGCACACCGGTATTGGAATCCTGCACTGCTGCATCCAGTATCCGTTTTCCATATTCGATACATTCTTCTCTTGTCAGTGACTGACATACTTGCTCATCGCAATGCAATTCAATGCACTGACGCACTTCCTGATAAAAAAGGTAAGCCAGTGGGTTCCAGAAATGGACTGCATTTACCAGAAAGGCAAGATGTGACCAGAAGGTATGGTGATACCTGATGTGTGTCATTTCATGCCTGGTCTGATACTGTGTTGCTTTTTCATCTTCAGACTGTGCGATCACAACGGTCGGACGCCTGATCCCCTGCGTAAAAGAACCACATTTTTCTGGGACATATTTTATGGTTACATGATACTTCCTGGCAATCCGGCTGCTGGCATCATCCAGATCATTCTTTGGCTTCTGCCCCGGAATCCGTTGTGCCAGTCTGCGACATTCCTGATAAGTTTTCAGAAAATGCAGCATATAGATCAGAAAAACAACAACTCCTGTTATCAGAATATTTCGTTTCCAGATCTCCATTGTTCCAAATGTCATATACCCGCTTTTTCCTATATAGAACGTTTTTGAAACATCTTCCCAATACACCCCTTCATTCACTTTCCGAAAGAGGATATCCCTGTCAGACAGATTTCTTACCATCTTCTTTAACGGCTCTGACAGCAGTGGAAACGGAAGCAGATAAAATACCATCACAACTCTCAGCAGAATCCAGCGGCCGGATGCACTCAGTTTTTCTTTTCCTGTCATCCGATATAGCAATTTATACGCAACATATGCTACGCTTCCGACCAGTCCCATATACATCGGCAAATCCCACATATTTCTTCTCCTTTGCTCCCTTATTTTCGCTTTATTCTTCTTTTTCGTCTAGAATTTTGCGGAGCTCATCTGCCTCTGTTCTGGTCAGTGATTTTTTTCTGGTGAATGCCAGCAGAAAGTTCTTCAGGGATCCCTGGTATTCATTCTCTACCAGATTTTCCGTCCACTGTCCGATCAGCTCATCTTCTGTGATCGCCGGATAATATAAGCGATAATTTCCTTTCTTGATCGCTGTGATCGCACCTTTATCTATCAGGCGGTTCAGAAGCGTATAGACAGTCTGCTGCTTCCACGTATAGCCTCTGTTCTCCAGCCAGGCTACCACCTCTCTTAATGTTACCTCTTCATGTTTCCAGATGTACTTCATGATTTCATGTTCAGAATCGGATAATCCATACCAACCCATTGTTTTTACCTCCTGTTATATTATATTCTTATAGTTCAGGAGCCGGTGGGATTCAGGCAGCTCCTATTACTATATCGTAATATAACTTTAGCAAAAACAGGTCCTCCGGTCAAGTACTATTTCTCTTTTTCTTGACCTTTGGACCTGATATTTTTTACATTTCCTGCTTTTCCAGCACACGGCAGGAGATCGTCCAGGATATGAAGGTAAGCAATGCGACCAAAAGGATTCCGGCAATGCCAAACAAAATTTTATAACTGCTGATGATCTGCCATAAATTTCTGCCCCAGCTGCTGATTCCCTGCATGTACTGATCCAGATTTTTCATAATTTCAAAGCCCAGAACCAGAATACCAACCGTTGCCAGAATCACGATCTTTGATTTTTCTGCCCCGAATTTGATCTGTAATGGAACCAGCAGATCTGCAAGGAGAAGCACAATCAGCAGACATGTCATTGTCTCTACGCCAAAGGCACCTGCTGTCATTTCGCTTTTTCTAACCAGCAGAAGAATCCCACAGGCGATAGCTACGATCAGTGCGGAAACTGCTCCGAATCCGCATACAAAGAAATATTTTTCTGTTGCATAGTCTTTTCTTCTGACCGGAAGGGTAAAAAGAAAGCTGTTTCCATTGTCCATGCTGTCATAACTGATCGTGCTGATTGCAACGCTCGTCATCACGGATGCCATATAAGGCAGGATAAAGGAAATCTCCACACCTGACAGAAGCAGTAAAACTCCCATTCCAGCAAAGATCAGCATCATTTTTTTCTGATTTTTTATTATTCTGATATCTTTTTCGAACAATCCTCTCATAACGATACTCCTTTCCGGCTGCTGCCTTTTAACATGGTTTTCATCACTTCATCGATCGTTCCCTTTTCAATCACGATCTGCGGCATATTTTCCATGTAATATTGTTTCTGATCGGTGAGACAGCGATATCCAAAATCTTCTTTGCAGTATGCCAGAATATATTGTTTATCCAGTGCCGCAAATTCGGATTCAGTCACTTTTAAAATACCGTATTGATCCAGCAGAACATCGGTATCTTCGTGCAGACGGATTTTTCCCTGATCGATCAGATAAAGATCATCGCAGAGATTTTCCAGATCCCCGGAAATATGCGAACTGATCAGAATTGCCCGCTCTTCCTGCTCCATATAGGCACGCAGAGCATCCAGAATCCCCTCTCTTGCCATCACATCCAGACCGGAGGTCGGCTCATCTAGTATCAGGATTTCTGCCTGATGAGACATTGCCATCAGAATTTTCAGTTTTGCCTTCATTCCGGTTGACATTTCTTTCATCTTTTTATTCATCGGGATAGCGAATGTTCTGCATTTCTCTTCGAAATCTGCTTTATCAAACCGATGATACATCTTTTTCAGGATCGCACCTGCATCTTCCGCTGTCAGAATATTCGGAAAGGTCGCATCGGAAAGTACCACTCCGATCTTTTCCCATTCTTCGTTTGTCAGCTGCTGCGGTGTCTTTCCCATCATCCGGATCTCACCGCCGTCTGTATGGATCAGTCCCAGTGATGCTTTGAAAATGGTCGTCTTTCCGGCTCCGTTTGCACCGATCAGCCCGGTGATACTTCCACGCTTTACCTGCATCGAACATTCCAGTGAAAAATTTGCATATTGTTTTCTGACATTTTTTAAATCCAGCAAAATCTCTTCCATCCTCTTCTCCTCCTAATCTTCCAGGATCAGCTCAAACAGCTCCCGTATCTCTGCTTCTGTCATGCCGCAGCTCCTTGCTTTGCGGATCGCCTGTTCCAGATCCGTTTCTACTTCTTTTCTTTTTTCTTCCATGCGAAGCTCTTGATTGACTCCGGATACAAAGCTTCCTTTTCCATGCACTGTAACGATGAAGCCCTCCTGTTCCAGAGCATCGTAGGCCTTTTTTACCGTCAACGCACTGACCCTCAGTTCTTTCGCGAAGGTTCTCACAGAGGGAAGCATCTCCTCCTGTTTCAGTTCACCGCTTAAGATTTTATTCTTGATCTGTGTGCAGATCTGCTCATAGATTGGCTGCATGGAAGAATTGTTGATGATCAGTTTCATAGATTCCTCCATTTCTTTGCTTTTGTTGCAAACAGTATATAACAGTTTAGTACTGTTGTCAACTGTTATGCACTGTTTATATTCATTTTTTTATTTACATCTGTCCAAGAATCCATCTGACATTCTTGCTGCAAGGTGCACGTCATGCATCGCATGACATATTCTTCTTATACAGGTATCAGAAGCACAAAAAACGTCCACCCGGAGATCTGCTCTCCGGATGGACGTCTGGATATTGATATATTTTCTCTATTTTACTTTTTTGCTTTTCACAGCGGAATCTTTGCCGTAATAAACTTTGCCTTCGGCTTTGCGATACGTACGGACTTTGAAGTAACAGGTTCCTTTCTTTTTCGGCAGTTTGGTCACGAAAGATACGGTTTTGTTTTTGCTGATGGTTTTTATTTTTTTGTAAGTGCCTTTTTTCTTTGTGCTACGGTAGATTTCGTAACCGGTAGCCTTGGATACTTTTTTCCAGGTGAGTCGTACTTTGTTTTTTCCGGCATTTTTGATGGATCTCAGTGTCGTTTTGGCCGGTGTATATTTTTTCTGAAGTGCTGCCTCCTTTGCGGCTTTCTCACGCTCTGCTTTTTCCTTTTCTGCCCTGTCACGCTCTGCTTTTTTCTGCGGATACTCTGCAAGCCAGGCGGACACTCTCTGCTCTGCCTGAGCAAACTGTTCTTTTGTGCTGTCCATATTGGTTACGATTTTCAGAACGTTTTTGTATATACCTTCCGGATCAGCCTTGTCATCTTTTGCCAGGATCTGTCTCATAAGTGCCAGATTTTTGGTGACGGAATCTTTGTTCGGCAGTTCCAGTGCTTTGATACCGCCTGTCTGATCATTTGGCTTATCTCCCAGATCTGCACCGAGTCCGTAGAGTGTGAACTGATAACGCACCACATCTCCGTCACTGGCTTTTACCCCGCCCATTCCAAGGCCCGGATTTTCGTTGTTTACGAAATAATACCATCCAGAATAATTGGAGTATGAAAACTCACCAAGCCCCTGCGTATCTTTATACGGATTCGACTTGTGTTTGTCATTGGTCGGTGCATCTTCTGACATATTTGAAATACACTGCGGAATATTCAGTACACCGCTGTCTGCATGGTCGATCTCTGCCAGATAGAATCCCATTCCGGTGTTCTGTGCATCGTAAGTATAGCCGTTTGCTTTCAGAAGTTTTTCGATGATATCTGCATAAGTCTCTCCGGCTTCAAAGGAAACTTCCGTCGGCTCGATCAGATAGCCCTGTCCAACGGTAAATTTTTCTACGGATGCATAAACGATTCCGCCCTTGTCCGATACAAACGTGGCTTTACCACTGTCTGCGTTGTCTTCGCTGTCTTTAAACCAGATCTTTGCTTCTTTTTCTTCTGCTCTGACTGTCTGCATACCGGATGACGGCAGAAATCCCGTCAGGCATAAAACCATGGCAAGCAGAGCAGCAATAATATTCTTTGTGCGTCTTCTTATATTCAAAATATGGACTCCTTCCTATAAAACAGGAAGAAGTATGGAACACTCCTTCTGCCGAAGAGCGTATCCATACTCCTGTTTTTTTGTTTCTCTGTAACTTTATTTTACCTTAACTTTACGTATGGCAGAATATGCACCAGTAATGGTCTTTCCGTTGACTTTTTTATATGCACGTACTTTGTAATAGTAAGTTTTGCCCTTTTTCAGCTTTTTGTCTGTGTATTTTGCTGCCTTCAGGTTTTTCTTCACGCAAACGTATTTGCCGTTTTTACGCATGGAACGATATACCTGATATCCGGCTGCACCCTTGACTTTTTTCCAGGTCAGAGTTGCTTTTTTCTTTCCTGCTGCTGCCTTTCTGATCACAGGTCTGGCCGGTTTCTTAGCCGGTTTTTCTGTGGTCGGTGTTTCCGGTGTCTTATCCGTGGATGGCGTTTCCGGTGTAGATGGCGTCTCCGGGGTGCCCGGTGTTTCCGAAGTAGACGGCGTCTCCGGGGTGTTCGGTGTTTCCGGGGTAGACGGCGTCTCCGGGGTACTTGGTTTCAGGGAGTTCATATCCCAGTAGCCTTCTTCGGATGCTTTAAATCTTCTGTATGCTTCGTATGCTTCCATAATCTGGTAAGAAGCCATTGCATTGGCAGCACCATTTTTCAGATGTGCATAACCGCCGTCTTTCACGCGGTAATTTTTCTCAAGCGTTGAGAAGATACCTTTTGATTCTGCTGCAAAACCTGCATCCACGGCATCCAGTTTCAGGCAGGCAAGTGCCAGGATAACCTGTGCAGCAGATTCGGAAGAAGTATAAGCGTATTCTTCGTCCATAGCATCTTTCAGATAAATAAATGCTTTGTCAACCGCCGTCTGTACTTTCGCTTCTTTTACATATGGTGCCAGTGCCTGCAGGATCATAGCAGTCATATCTACACCTGTTGATTTGTTGTCAAACAGGCCAAAACCACCGTTTTCATTCTGGAATCCAAGCAGTGCATCGATCATGGATTCTCTGTTCCATTTTGCATCTGCAGGAATTTTCTGAGAGGTTGCATCCAATGCGATCAGTGTCCAGCTCAGTTCGTTTGAACCGTCTTCCAGTCTGTCGCTGCTGTACAGCATTGCTGCAAGATTTACACCGCCTACATTCGTGATATCTTTGCCCATAGCAGACAGAGTCAATGCCACTCTTGCGATATCGGTCGGTTTCTGGTTTGCTTTCCATTTTGAAACAACAGAAACAGCACTCTGACCGTATGCTTCTTTTTCTGCATCGCTGATCGTCTGTCCGGTACGCAGTTTTGACATGATATACCAGTCGGATGCACCGCTGCATTCGTATTTATAGTTCTGGCTGTTCAGGAAGGTGGATGCACTTGTGATACCTTCTTTTACAATCTGATCTATATCGACTTTGTCGGATACCTGGCTGTTATCTGTAACTTCACCGGCCTTCCGTGCCTTGATACGATGTGATGTTTCCTTCGGCGTCAGTATGCTGTCCGAATTCTGGTAAATGGAATTTATCACCTGTACGATGCCGTCTTCACGGTAGATCCTGTTAAATCTCTGTTCTGTCGCATCAGCTGCTTTCACGACCCGGGCATTGAATGTGCCAGGAGCGATTCCGGTCAGGATCATGACAAACGCCAGAAGCATGGCAAGGATACGATTTCCAAGTGTCATTTTCTTCATGCCTTGCTTTTCCTTTCTGTAAATGATTGTTTTAGGAAACTATACATAAACCTTCCAAAGCTGTCGCAGGCAGCTCCTTTTTTTATCGTTTTTTGCTATTTTTTAATCTTTACTTTTCTGACAGCACTGAATTTTCCGTTTGCTTTGTTTCCTTTTACGGTCTTGTAAGCTCTTACTTTATAATAGTAAGTTTTGCCTTTCTTTACTTTGCTGTCTGTGAATGTTACGGCAGATGCTTTTTTGATCGTTCTGATCTTTTTGTACTTGCCGTTTTTCTTTGTGGCACGGTAGATTTCGTATCCGGTTGCTTTGCTGTTCTTCTTCCACTTCAGGAATGCTTTTTTCTTTTTGGAAGATACGGTCAGTTTTGTTACTTTTGCCGGTCTGACAATGGTCTGTGTGCCCGGATTCTGATTTCCGTTTGTGCCGTTGTTTGTATTATTACTGTTGTTGTTATTGCTGTTATCGCCCTTGTTGTTGTCCTTTTTATCATCGTCTTTCTTTGCATCCTGTAAAGCCTTGAGCTGTGCTTCCGCTTTTACCAGCAGATCTGCATTTTCCACATTTGCTTTCTGTGTATCGGTAAGTGCGTCGTATGCTGCTCTTGCTGCTTTTACTGCTTCCTGATCGTTCCGTGTAAGCTTATCTAAGGAAGGAAGAGCTGCGATCAGTCGAATAACATTTTCTACCTGTTCATCGATTTCTGTATTTTCTTTTGCATAGTTGTCTGTATAGTGCAGCATGACAACATCACCGTCTTTTAATGTATAATCACATGCACCAACATCCGGTTCCGTTCCGTTCACGCTGTATTTCCAGCCGGATTTGCTTCCGTTTGTAAACTCTCCGAGTTTCACGCCGTCTGCTCTTGTAACCGATGCAATGTAAGTGTCACCGTATTTTTTCTCACTGGTCATTTTATTGGCCGCAAGTGCCGCATCCAGAGCTTCCATGGCGGTTGCATTTTTCGGAACACGATACTCGCTCTGTGCTGCCCATACCTGAAGGTTATTCTTTACAAATGCATGGATCTTTCCGTCTTTGTCGCTGTCGTGTACCTCATCGCCAAGGATGGTGACAGCCACGCTCTGATTTTCACCATTTATCAGCCAGTAGGTGTTTGTTCCTTTTTTATATGCATCAAGTGCCTGCAGTACCTGTACCGTTGACATTTCCTGCGATTTTGTAAGGTTAGACAGATGTGAAAATCCTCCGTCATTCTGGCGGTATTTCATCAGATTTGTGATCATATTAAAGTTTGGTGTACCAAATCCCACTTCTGCAGAAGTCGGATCAATGCCAAGGCAGGAAAGTGCCAGAAGTACCTGAGCCGTAGATTCGGAAGTTCCATATCCGAAATCATCACGCATCTCCTCTTTTAAACAGGAAACTGCACGATCAATTGCTTCTTTTACTTCGGTTCGCTCCTGATAAGGTGCAAGGGCCTGAAGTGCCATGGCCGTCATATCTACACTGGTGCTGTCTTTTCCGGTCAGTCCGAATCCACCGTTTTCATTCTGAAAACCAAGCATTGCTTCTATGATCGTGTTTCTGGACCATTTTGCATTCGCCGGAATCGCAGCATTGGCTGCATCGAGTGCCATCAGTGCATAGATCAGTTCATTTGATCCATCGCTCAGCTTTTCGGAATTGCAGATCATGGATACCAGATCTGTACCGTCCACATCGGTGATATCTTTGCCCATTGCCGTAAGTGTCAGGGCAACACGCTCGATGTCTGTCGGCTTCTGGTCTGCATTCCATTTCTTTACTTCCGCTGCAGCAGACTGATAATAAGCATCCTGCACATCTGAGCTGATCTCAACTCCATTGCGAAGCAATGCGTAGATCAGCCATTCATCTCCATACGCATAGCCGTCTGTGCTGTGTTTTTCTGTGATGTACGTTACGGCACTGTTGATGCCTTCTTCTGCTTTTGCTTTTACATCGATATCTGCGGTGCTTCCCTTTGTTACGGTAATGGTGATCGTTACCGGTTTTACGTTATTTTTGCCATCGATCGGTGTTCCGGTTGCTGTCACGGTTCCTTCAGAGAGTCCCGTAATCTGATATTCTGCCACCGGAAGATAGGAACCATAATCCGGATCGTTCACATTATAATCGCCGTTCTTTTTCCAGTAACCGCTTCCGGTTCTCACAACCTGTGCAATACCTCTCTGGCTGTAAGTCCATTTCAGAGCCGGTTCCGTGACATCGTATCCCTGATCATCCAGTTCACCTGTGACAATTGGTGCAAACACTGCACTGCTCTTGCCGGCTTCTACCGTCATATTCTTATTTTCTTCTGCAAGTTCTACGGTTTTTACGTTGTTTTTGTAGACAAAGGTTACCGTACTGTCACCGGAAACTGTTTTCGTTTCTCCCGTCTGCGGATTGGTATCTTCGATCGTCGCTGTAAAGGTTACCGTTCCGGCCTGTTTCGGTATGTAAGCCTTTTCGCCATTTGTATAGTATGCGATCGTTCCGTCCAGATCATCACTTGTGATCGTTACTTTATCTGCATTGGTTGCATTTGCCGGTGTGACAACTGCCGAACCAAGGATTGGATTAAATGCAACTCTGCCATCCGTTTCCTGTCCGTCGCTGTTTGCATTTCGGCTGTGTATTTCTTTTGTGCCGGAAATTGCCGGAACAACGGATGTTACCGGCACATAAGCAGAGGTTACCGTCACGGTTTTGTGAATTTCCGGCTGATTTTTTGCAGTTACTGTAAAGACTGCACTTCCGGTCTCTTTAAAGGAAAAGCCGCTGGAAGAATCGGTGCGGTTATGCAGAAGTTTTGCACCCGCTTCATCCGCTGCATAGATAAAGGAAGCGTAAGAAACATCCTGATACTCTTCACTGCCCTGATACTGTGCTTTTACGGTAATATGCTTGTATTCAGAACCCTGTACCGTAACTTTTCCGTCCGTTACATCTTCTCCATCCACATACAGTTTCATATCTGTCATCTGGATTCTGCTGGAACGGATCGCTACAGATGCCAGGATTTCCTGACTGCCGTCGCTGTTGTTCTTTACTGCCTGAAGCACTGCTGTTCCGGTTCCGTTTACACAGAATGTTCCATCTTCATAAATTTCAAAGGCACGTTCCGGTTTTCTCTGCTGAAAGCTCCAGGAAAGGCTCTCGCCTTCCGGCAGAGTATAATCCACAAGAGAAAAAGTTCCGGCTATGTTTGCCATTCCAACAGCATCCGGGCTTACTTCCAGTCTTGCATTCTCCAGAACGGTCGGTTCTGTTTCGTTATTTGCCTGAAATGCAATATCGTATTTGTTTTCGCCTGTCTCCGGCCATTCATACTGTCCCGGTGTATAATCCTGATTTTCGCCAAAGTATGGATAACCGTCACTTCCCTGTCCCCAGGAAGTTCCGTTTTCGCCTTTATTGGCATTTAACTTTTCTACCAGATCCAGCGTTTTTATGTCCTCTTCGGACATTGCACCGGAACCGCTGCCCAGTGTATCCAGCCAGTAGCAGTTCTCAACGATCGCCGCACCGCTGTTGTTGCTGCTGCTGTTACAGAGTGCCCCTTTTCCGGTATCTCCCACTGCGATACAGTTTGCGATCACACCGTCGCGGTCATCGGAAGCACTTGCTCCCATATAGGCTCCGGTCTTCCCGATAAATCCTGCCACGTTTGCTCCGCTGATCTCACTTTTACAGTTCAAAATGGAAGCACCATAGGCGGTCGTTCCAAACGGTCCGGTCACATTACTGCTGCTTCCGGTCATCGTTCCTTTTACCGTCAGGTTCTGGATCACAGCACCTGCTGACAGATTTGCAAACAGCGAGCCTGCGTTTTCAAACGTAATGGTATGTCCCTGTCCGTCCAGAACCCCGGCAAACGGAGAATAATTCATATAAAAACTTTTATCTTCATAATCACTGTTTACCGTGATATCCTGTGTCAGGACGAAATATTTGCCTTTTGCATTGTCCATCTTGGAAAAATCTGCCTGGGAAGAGATGGAGATCACATTCTCCGGCAGTGCCACCGGTTTTGTCGTCGGTCTGTTTTTCAGTGCTGCGATCGCATCGGTGATCGCCTTTGCTGCCGCTGTGATCTGCTCCTGTGTCACCTCTTCGCCTGCTTTTAAAGCATTTCCGGCTGCTACTGCATCAGAAAGTGTCTTCCAGCTCTCTTCCGTATAGTTTTCCTCTTCATAGCCTTCTGCCTGCTTCAGTGCATTTTCAAGCGGTGTCCAGCTGATTTCGGCCGCTCCCTTTACCAGAACCGGAAATCCACCATCTTCGGAGACTGCAAAGATATAGCCGGTATCGACGATACCTGTATTTAACAGAGCAACGGTGTCTGTTGTTTTTAATTCATCAGCAGATTTGGATGCACAGTCGCTGACATCTGCGTTGGAAGCTGCCATGGCAACTGTCTCAATCATAGTTCCGGACTGAAAATAGCTGTTTGAGATCTGCGATCTTGCATCACTTGCTGCATAGGCTGCAATTCCGCCATTCATCATCTCCAGCTCTGCTGCATAGTAACAGTTACGGACAGTTCCGCCTTTTATCGTTCCAGCCAGTCCGCCAACAGTATTCCAGTTGTCATTGATCTTTGCCTGAGAATAAGAATTCTGAATGGTTCCGGTCAGATTGTCTGCAATACTTCCTCTATAGCCGGAAGTAACATCAACAGATCCTGCAACTCCTAGGTTCTGGATCGTACCGGATACGTTTTCCGCCAGTGCTTTCCCGGAAAGGGTGATCACATGTCCCTGTCCGTCCAGAGTTCCGGCAAGATCTGTGATCTGCTGTCCGTCTGCCAGCTTAATATCCGCCGTCAGTGTATAGGTTTCACCTGCTGGAATTTTGGTCGGAAATTCTTCTGCAGTTGTGATTTCATTGCTGCTTTTTGTCGTACTCGCTGCATTTACGGTCAGGCTTGCTGTATTTGCCGGAAGAATGCCGGTAAACAGCAATGCCAGAGCAAGCATCCATGCAAAGATACGCTGTGTGACTGCTTTGTGCTTCATCGCTTTTCTCCTCTTCTTTGCTGATCTTATATTACAGAGAAACAAGCCCCGCTTTTGCGAGGCCTGCCTGTTACTGTTCTATATTGTAACACATTTTGAAGATATTTTTTCCAACCAGAAGGGGGAATTTTGTTATTATTTGCAGTTTTTGTTATTTTTTGATCTTCACTTTTCTGACAGCACTGAATTTTCCGTTTGCTTTGTTTCCTTTTACGGTCTTATAAGCTCTTACTTTATAATAGTAAGTTTTGCCTTTCTTTACTTTACTGTCTGTGAATTTTACAACAGATGCTTTTTTGATTGTTTTGATCTTTTTGTACTTGCCGTTTTTCTTTGTGGCACGATAGATTTCGTATCCGGTTGCTTTGCTGTTTTTCTTCCATTTCAGAGTTACTTTTTTCTTCTTGGAAGTTACGGTCAGTTTTGTTACTTTTGCCGGTTTGCTGACAGTCTGTGTTCCTGGACTCTGATTTCCGTTTGTGCCATTGTCTGTGTTGCTGTTATTATTATTGCTGTTATTATTTCCGTTGTTATTGTTGTTATTGTTGTTTCCGCTGTTTGCAGACAGATCGATCACGTTGGAATATGCAGTAAAGCGATACTGTTTGGAACCGTTCAGGGTTGTATTTACCATTTTCATGATACGGTATACGCCTTTATCCGTTACTTTGAAACTTCCGGTCAGTGCTTCCGCCTCTCTTGTTACGGTGTTGTCGGATACGGTTGTCCAGCTTCCGTCTGCATTTTTCTTCTGCACTTCTGTGATAACATCCCAGTCATAAGAATCGTTCTTTGCAAGAAGGATTTCTGTGATGGTTTTGCCTTTCCAGCCGTTCTGCTCCAGCATTGCCCGGTAATCTTCCGGTGTCTCCAGTTCTCTCTGCTCATCGCTTACGGTCTGATCAAACCAGAATACCAGATCCAGCATGCTCAGATCCTGACTCCAGCTGATCTGGGTGTCACTGTCTTTTTTCAATGTCAGGGAAAGTGCTGTCTTCTGCGGATAAAATTTGTTGATGGAGGTATCACATTTTTTCATTAAAGCCGGATCTACGACGCGGATGTTGTTGAGGGTGATATCCAGTTTCTGCAGTTTGCCATCTCCTCTGCTGTTCTCAAAGGTACCTGCAAATACACTTCCTGAGAGGTTTGTCAGCTGATTGTCATGCAGATCAACGGACAGCAGGTGGCTGTTCTTTGCAAAGGTTCCGTCTTTGATCTCTGCAATATAGTTTTTCATGAAGTTAATTTCCGTAAGATCTGCCATTTTACTGAAATCCACATCGGCAATGCTGGTCAGTACGTTATTGTATGCGATCAGTTTCTTTAATTTTACTGCATCGCTGATGGCAGATGGCAGTGTCTCAAACATATTTCCGGAAATATTCAAAAAGGTCATGGATGCTCCGGCATCTTTAAACAGACCTTCCGGAAGGCTTTCCAGGAAGTTGCCGGATAATCCAAACTGATCCAGTGCCGCATCGCCGTCAAAAGCTCCCTTTGCGATCGTTTCGATCTGATTGTTGTCCAGCTCCAGATATTTCAGCTCTGTAAGTCCCGCAAAATCGCTTTTGTTGATCTTCTTTAATTTATTTGCACGCATGGATACCCACTGCAGGTTTTTATTGTTTGCAAAGAAGTTTTCCGGAAGTTCTTCGATATAGTTGGAATCTGCATAAAAGCTGCTAAGTGCGGTCATATGATCCAGCAGTCCGTCCGGCAGGCTGGTGATCTGGTTTTCGGAAAGATCCAGGCTGGTTACTTTATCTGTCAGCCCTTTTAATAAGGAAACGTCTGTCAGTCCGCAGTTGGAAAGATCAACACTCTCAGAGATTGCTGCCAGCTCATCTGCACTGATCTCACCGTCATCATTCAGGTCATATCCCTGCTCGATCAGCTTGTTGATCAGTTTCTGCTCACCGCTCACTTCATCGGTATAACCTTTCCATCCTTTTGCAAGGGATGCGAAACTGATGTTTGCCTTCATATATTTATCATAATTACCTTTGTCCGCTTCGCTTCCGCCCATCATGGTAACGAGTGCTGCCGCAGAATGTACTTCTGACAGATCCGAGATTTCCATACTGTACTCGTATGCGGTATAAGAACCCTGTGCATCTGCCTCTCCGTATCCTTTCTTCTCAGCGGTCGGATAAGTGCCGTCTTTTCCGATCGTAAAGTCAAGCATCATTCTGGCACTTCCGGTATTTAACATGGTCAGTGTCATTTTTCCGTCTTTTACCTGCAGTTTTGCTTTTGCTGCAAAGAAACTGCCCAGCATGGAGTCTCCTTCACTGTCGGTTTTTGTTGTCTTAAAAGTTAAAGTATATACACCGTCTTCGGTCGGATCTTTGATGGTTGGCTGCGGCGGTGTGACAGGTTCGCTGTCCCCGTCTGTCTGACTGATCAGTACGCAGGTATCACCGGATTTTGCAAATACAACCGTTTTATCTTTGTAACCTTTTGCTTTGATCACGATCGCGTTTCTTCCTTCTGTAAATTTGCCGGAACCGATTGTCAGTCCGTGCAGTACAGAAAGGCTGTAAACGCTTTTCGGATCATCATCATTGGTGTATTCTTTGTATTCGGTTCCGTTTACGGTCACTCCGGAAATGGACTGTCCGTAAGCTTTCCAGTTGGCATCATCGGAATAATGATTGATCTCTTTGATGGTCAGTTCGTTGCCATCGTAAGCAACTGCGGTAACAGTCGGTGCAGTCAGCCCTGTGGTAAATTTCTCCATTGCTTTTGTCAGATCTTCCAGTGCAGTATTTAAGGAAGCCTGCGTGGTTGCCACGCTTAATGTATGTTCTGCTGCTGTGATCGCACTCTGGAGATCTTGCCATTCCTCGTCGCTCTTATCGCCTTGTATCAGTGCTTTTGCTTCTTCCAGTTTTTCCGTCAGAGCTGTTTTATCCAGTACTTCCGGTTCCTGACCACCGGTTCCGTCGGACTGGCTTACAAACGTGCACTCATTTTCTGCTTTTGTAAAGAGGATGGTTTTGTCCAGGTAACCGTCAGCTTTGATCACGATCGTATTTTCGCCTTCTTTGAATGCTCCGCTGTAGATCGTCATACCAAGCCAGCCGGCACTGTATACCAGTGTATCATCTTCTTCATTCCAGTCTGCCACATAATCTACACCGTTGACGCTGATGCCCGTAATCGCCTTGCAGTAAGCAGAATCGGAAGTAATCTCAGAAAGCACGATTTTTTCCAGGGTCCCTGTCATCCAGCTGGTTGATCCTTTAAGCTGTGTGATCTCTGTTCCGACTTTTGCTTCTTCTTTGAGCTGTGCCTGCTGTGTATTTGCTGCAGATGCGGCAAATACCGGCAGTCCTGCCTGTGGAACTGCCATGACAGCAGTCATGGAAAGGGCAAGCAGCTGGCATACAAATTTTTTCTTCATATTCTGTTTCCTCCTCGTTTTGGTACATTTTCCTTTAAATCTGTTGCGTTGTGATATCTTACTTTAATGTTTACTTTATTTTTACTTTTTTTGCAGCCGAATCGTTTCCATACACTTTCGCAACAGCTGTTTTTCTGTAAGCTCTGACTTTATAGTAATAAGCGAACCCTTTTTTCAGCTTTTTGTCTGTAAAACGAACCGTTCCTGCTTTTTTGATCGTCTTGATCTTTTTGTATTTTCCGTTTTTCTTTGTAGAACGGTAAACTTCATAACCGGATGCACCTTTTACCTTTTTCCAGCTGATCACTGCAGTGCGTTTTTTTGCCTTTGCCGTTACTTTTTTCACCTTTGCCGGTTTTTTCACCGCTGTATTTCCCGGATTTGCACTGTTTCCGTTGTTACCGCCGTTTGTATTGCTGTTACTTCCATTATTCGGCTTGTCGGTACCCGATGTCACATTGTTCTGCTGTGCTGTATTGACCTCGTTTGAAAATACGCTGAAACGATAGAACAGCAGTCCGCTGTTTCCGGAATACAGATCTTTTACGACGCGGTAGGTGCCTTTTTCTGCTGTTGCAAAGGCTCCTCCTGCTAGGTCTGCCTTATCATCATCCGTACTCTTCCATACGGTTTCGTAGGTTCCGTCTGCGTTTTTCTTTTCGATGCTGGTAATAATCTTCCAGTCATAGTACTGGTCATTTAAAACATCCACGATATCGCGGTCTTCATAGCCTTTGTCTTTCAGAAATTCTCTGTATTCATCAACAGACTGTGCTTCTTCGACTTTTGCATCGTTCGTTGCATCGAACCAGTACAGCAAATCCAGAATACTCAGTTCCTGTGACCATTTCACGCCGTTTTCGCCGTCTTTTTCGATCTTCAGACTCATCGCACTTTTCTGCGGATAGAATTTGTTAAAGCTCTGGCTTTTCATGATCAGTTTGCGGTCTACGACCTGAATGTTGTTCAGGCGGATATCCAGTTTTCTCAGAACTGCTGTTGCCGGAAGGGTATCCGGTGACATCGTAGTCAGCAGATTGTCATACAGATCCAGCCCTGCCAGCTTTTCATTCTTCGCAAACGTTCCGGACGGGATTTCACGAATCTCATTGTGCATGAAGTTGACTTCCTGAAGCTGTGGAAGTTTTGAAAAATCCACTTTTGTGATATCTTTCATACCGTTATCGTATGCATAGAGTTCCTCAAGAAAAAAAAGATCTTCCACGGTCTTTGGCAGGCTCTCGATGTTATTTTCCTGTAAAAACAGCCACCGCAGAGATCCGGCAAGCGGTTTTAACACATCATCCTGCAGATTTTCCAGTCCGTTTCCGGCAAAGGAGAGCTGCTGAAGTTTCGGCATGCCGGTCAGGGCATTTTGGGAAACCTCCCGGATCTGGTTTCCTTCCAGATCGAGGATCGTCAGAGCATCCAGCCCTTCAAAGGTGTTATTTTTCAAAGAGGAAATCTGATTGCCGGTAAAAGAAATCCAGTCCAGGCTGTGGTTGTTTTTAAACAGTCCTTCCGGAATTTCTGTGATCTTGTTGTGCTCGATATAGAAATTTTCCAGACTGGTCAGGTTATCCAGCAGTCCTTCCGGAATCGCTGTGATCTCATTGTTTGAGAGATTTAACGTTATGATCTGAGATGGCAAATAACGCAGAAGTCCGATCTCGCTTAAGTTGCACTCACTTAAATCCAGTGTGGTTCCGCCATACCGAGCTACTTCTTCTGCTGTAACGGTTCCGTCATTGTCTTTGTCCATGCCGTAATCGCGAAGTGCTTCGTTGAGTGCTGCTGCCCCGGTCGGTTTGTCTTCTGTTTTGGATGCATCGTATCCGCTCCAGCCTTTTTCCAGTGTCAGGAAAGTGAAGTCCGTCTTGAGGTATTTGTCAAAATTTCCAATGTCACTGTTCTGACCGCCCATCGCTGAGACAAGTGCTGCTCCTTTGTTGACTTCCGATGGCTTTGTGATCTCCATCTTGTACTCATACATGGCGTAGCTTCCGGTTCCGTCCGGCTCACCGAAACCGGTCTTCTCAGTCTGTGCATACGTTCCGTCTGATGCCACTGTGAAATCAAGGAGAAAATCGGAAAGCTTGGTATTTAAAAAGGTTACATACATTTTTCCGTTCTCAACGGTCAGTTTTGCTTTCGGGTCAAAATAGCCTGCCAGCATGGATTCTTCGTCGCTGCCTTCCTGTTTTGCCTCAAAGGTCAGAGTGTATTCTCCGTCCTCGGTCGGATCTACGGATGCGGCTTCTGCCTTCAGTTTTGCAGACTCCTGTGTTTCGACCGCTGTTTTCTGCTGCGGTGTCCGGATCTGCCCTTCGGCTGCTTTTGCCGTTGTCTGATACATTCCGGCTCCGGATACGATCATTGCCGCTGCAAAGATCGCTGCCATTGCCTGATAACCAAATTTCTTTCTCATGCTTTTCTTCCTTTCTCTGCAAAGATTTCTTCCTGTACTTTTCTATTTCACACGGACGCTCTTTTTCGTGCTCCATGCTCCCTTTTTCACTGCGGTGCCGTTCTTTTTCACAGCTCGTACCTGTATATAATATCTTTTACCTGATTTCAGCTTTTTGATGGTAATGCTGCTCTTTTTGCCGTTTACCTTCACCGTCTTTGCATTTTTCATGTTTTTCTTAAGTGCATAACGGATCTCGTAGCTGCCTGCTGCCGCCTGTTTTTTCCAGGTTACTTTGACCTGTGCTTTTTTCGGCTGCACTTTGCGGATCACTGCTTTTTTCACGGATGCCGTGTTCTGCTGATTCTGATCTCCGCTGCCGTTCTGATTCTGATCATCATCCGGCTTTGGCTGCGGTTTCGGATCTTCCTCTACGGTGACGGTGATTGCATCGCTGACCTGTCTTACAAAATTGTCGCTTGCTTTTGCCACTGCGTAGATCTGTGTTGTACCGGTTCCTAAAATGGTGACATAGCCATCTTCGGTCACTTCCAGCACATCGTTTTCATTTGCCAGAAATACCAGTTTGCCGTCGCCCGGTTTTTCGATGCTTGCCGTTACCTTGAAGTTTTTATCGGAGAGGTATTTGTGGTATTCGGTCACCGGAACGGTGATGGTCTGTTGTCCTTTTTCCACACGGATCCTTACCCTCTCTTCGGTTTGATAATACTGGTCTGTTTCGGATGCGGTGATCACGATCTCACAGCTGCCGACTCCCGTTACCTGAACCTGACTGCCGTTTACTTTTGCTACTTTTTCATCGGTACTTGCAAAGCTTAAGGTTCCGTTTCCTCTGGAAAACTCTATATCGATCGTAAATGGCTTATCCAGATCATTCATCGTTTTATTAATCTGAGCCGGTGCTGTGATCGCCTGATATTTTTTTGCTGTGTTCTGATCTTCTGCCGCATAATTTGTGAAATCTACGTATCCATATCCAAACTCGGTATCTTTGCCCGGCTCGCCAAGATCTACGGCATAATCACGGAAAACGGAGTAAACTTCTCTCTGGTTGTAATCCGGATGTTTCAGTTTGACATAGGCTGCTGCCGCTGCCAGATGCGGCGTTGCCATTGAGGTTCCGCTTGCGATCTCGGTTGTCTCGCCCTCGCCGATCCATGCACTGAAGATGTTTCTTCCCGGTGCTGCAAAATCAAGCAGGGTTCCGTTGTTGGAAAAATCAGAGCGAATGTAAGAATTTCCGTCTTTAACCGGCTCCAGAGATCCGACTGCGATCGTCCAGCGGCTGCTTGCCGGATAACTTCTTGCCGTATCGGTATACTCGTTTCCGGATGCCACGCAAACCGTTGTGCCGGCTTTTAAGGCTCTTGCAAAGGCTTCATCCATCAAATCGGTGTCATCGCTTTCAAATCCCGGCAGGATCTCAAATCCAAGACTCATGTTGATAACATCGGCATTATGCTGTACCGCATAGTCAACGCCAAGTGTGATCGTTGTGTAAGAAGCAGAACCAGTCAGGTCAAATACTCGCACGGCCATGATCTTGACCTGCACCGGTGTTGCCTGGGTTACGATGCCGGCAACGTGTGTGCCGTGTCCCTGGTTCGGATCATTGTATGCATCTTTGCCTAAACCGTCTGCTGCCAGATTAACACTGTTTTTGCGATCCAGTCTTGTTGTAAACCACGGATGATCCTCATCGATTCCGCTGTCAATGACTGCGACGGTTGCATCGCCGCTCCAGTCTTTTGCATCCTCTTTCAACTTGTCCATACCCATCATATGGATGCCGTCAAATGCCTGGATTTCCGTCTCTGTTTCGCTCTCGTCTTCTTTTTCGGCTGCATCCTGTATTTCTGCCTGCACATCTGCATCGCCGTCTCTTGCTGCCTCTTCCAGTGTGACCGGGATATCCTGAAAAATGTGTACTCCCGGGTAATCTTTTTTCAGGTTTGTCACTGCAAGCTCTGCCTGATCTGCACTGTCATACAGTAAGATCTGGTAGCCACCCACCGTATAGTAATACGTCTTTACTGCTCCGTATGTATTTTCCAGAGTCTGTGCACTCTCTACGATCACACGTTTGCGAATCTCATTTTGTTGATCCTGTGCCGTGACCCCCTTACTCTTTCTAAGAGATGCATTCTGCCTGTAAAACACTTCTGCCACTTCTTCCGGTGTTTCCAGCAGATTTACGTTCGTTGTTCTCCCATTTGCCTTTACACTGCACGGCAGCAAAGATGCCAGCATACCGAAACAGCACACAAACGCCAGAAATCTTCGTCTCATTTTATTCTCCTCCTTGTCAGCCTCACACCGCACAGCTTTTCCGGTATATCTATTTGTATACTTGTAACTTTTGTACGTTTCAGCTTTCTTTTGTTAGTCTAAACTATTCTATGTTTTATATTGGTAACATATTTAAAAACGTCTGTCAAGCACAGAAAAAGGCTCCATGCCTGTGTAGCATGAAGCCCTTTTCGCCTGAAAAATCCGTTTTTTCAGCCTTTTATTTTTTTGTGTAAAGAAGGAAATTTTTTCAGGTTTTATTTCAAAAACCTGCTTTTAGAAGGAAGTGATCTCTTCTGCTGCGTACTGAAGGATCATTGCCGCATCCTGTGTATCTGCAGCACCATCGCCGTTTACATCTGCACTCTGTGTTGATACATCATCCAAAGTGATCTTTTCTGCTGCATACTGAAGAAGGCTTGCACTGTCGCTTGTGCCAACGCTTCCGTCACCATCCACGTCACCTTTAAGGCGTGCATCTGCCACTTTCAGTGTCAGAGTCTTCACCATGTTGTCTACGGTGTTCTGTGTTGCGTCTTCGTTTTCATTCACTGCTTTTGCATTGGCAAGGATTGCATCCAGTCCGTCGATCGTGGAAGCTACATAGGCATCTTTATCTGCCAAAACTTCTTCTGCTTTTTCGATCATGGCAGAGAGTGCTGCCTTGTTACCTTTGCGTTCCAGGTTAATGATCGCATCAATCACATCATTGTATGCTTTTTCCAGCTCTGCGGATGTATGCTCGCCGTCTGTAAGCACATCTTCTGCTTTTGCTACGGCATCTTCTAATTTCTTCTGGCTTGCTGATGTAAAGTTACTGCTCTCGATCATCTCTTTCGCTGCATCGATCAGTTCTTTTAAGGACTTCACGCTTGCTTTTTCTGAGAGTTCCTGCAGTGCTTTCACCAGTTCTGTCATGACTGCATCTGCTTCTTCCTGCGTTGCGTCTTCGTTTGTCAGCACTTTTTCTGCTTTTGCTACGGCATCTTTGAGTGTTTTTGCATTATTTTCATAATTTGCTGCTTCTTTGAGGATATCGTTTGCAGAATCCACGAGGATCTGCAGATGTGTCTTCTGTACACCGTACTCAAGTGCTGTATATGCCTTCAGCAGAGCATTCTGTACCTCTGTGAGTTTGCTTTCCGTTGCATCTTTATCTGCCTGTACTTCTTTTGCATCAGCAAGTGCATCTTCTACGGCTGCCCAGCTTTCTTTGGTATATTCAGAACTGTTGAGACTCTCGATCAGGGCGATCATGCGTGACAGTCCCTGTTTTACCATGTCAATGCTGTTTGTCTGTTTCTCAACATCAACGGTCTTTTCCATGAGCAATTTGTCAGAAGAAGATCCGACATAAATCTTTCTATCGCCGGTTGCCAGTGTCCATTTATCTTTTGTGCCGTCTGCGTTTACATTCAGTTCTTCCTGATTGCTGTTCCAGTAGGACAGGGAACGTCCGCTTACATGAACCGTTACTTCTCTTGTCTCGCCCGGCTGGATATCTTTGACTTTCTCATAACCTGCCAGTGCATATTTTGATGTCTGAATACCTTCCGGTACCTGTGCTTCACCAAGGTATACCTGAGCGACTTCACTTCCGGCTACATCACCGGTGTTGGTTACAGTAAAGGTTACATCATAGCCGGCAACTTCACCGTCGGTTGCATTTTCTGCAACGCTCATATCGCTATATTCGAACGTGGTGTAGGAAAGTCCATATCCGAAATCAAACTGTGGCTCAATGCTATTTTCATCAAACCATTTATATCCGGTATTGATTCCCTCATCAAAATAGGTTGTATTGGCTTTTCCGCCTCCGAAGCCCGGGAATCCACCTCCTGGGAATCCACCTCCTGGGAATCCGCCTCCTGGGAATCCACCTCCCGGGAATCCGCCTCCGGCTTCCTGAGTTGCAACATCGCTCTGTTTTTCAGTATCTTCTGTTTCATCTTCTTTTTCAAAACGATTCCATGCTTCATCCGAGATGGTGATCAGGGTATCGGTGTCTTTCTTTGGAATGGTGTAAGCCAGTTTTCCGCTCGGGTTCACTTCACCTGTCAGCAGTTTTGCTGTTGCAACACCGCCTCGCTGTCCCGGATAGTACATTTCAAGGATTGCATCCACGTCATCAATCCAGTCTTCCATAACAACAGCGGAGTCATTGTTCAGAACAACGGCTACTTTGTTGCCTTTTTCATGAGCTGCTTTCGCTACATTCTGGATCATGGTCTGCTGATAAGCATCCAGTTTCAGTGTGGTTGCTTCTCTTGTGCTCTTCGGATCACTTACCTGTGCATACGCAAAGACCACTACCGTGTCATTATTTTCTGCCGCTTTGATCGCATTGTCAATGTTCGCCTGCTTCTGAGACGGTGTTACCCATGCCAGTCCGACCTGCATATCTTTGCCGTTTACTGCTCCTGCATTTTCGGAAGCAATACCAATCATATATCTCTTTCCGGCTTCCAGTTTAACGCTTGCAGTTGAAAGGTTTTCTCCCGTTTCAGATGGAATAATGCCTCCATAGTACTGGGTACCCTGATTTGTACTTGCACCGGAACCGCTGCCGATCGCTTTTTCCGTCGGATTTCCATCTTCATCCAGTTCATAAATGGACATGGCTGCTTTTGCACCGATGCTCTGCAGGATAATGCTGTATTCACCGTCTTCCGGAGCTTCCAGATAAGTCGTCCAGGTATAGGCCGGATTCTGTGTATAATCAAAAGCATTTCCGCCTTCTGCATTGCGATAAGTTTTGCTGTTTGTATTGAAATCAATCTTTTCGTCAACCTGGCAGAATTCTCCGATTTCGTGTCCTTCCATCTTGGTCTCCGGAACGCTGTTGCTTACAAACTGTCCCTGATAATTTCCACCGGTCTCTGCTGATTTTCCGGTACCGTAGGTACGGACTGCACCATGCTCGCTTCCGGCTGCTGTTGTATACAGATTTTCGGTCGGGATGATCGTTCCGATCTTGTCGTTGTAAACCTGTCCTTCTACTTTATCGGTTCCAAGGATATCGGTCAGTGCTTCGTACGGGCTTGTCATCGCACGAATAGAACCGTAAGAACGTTCACCACCGATACCAGAGATCAGGGTCATACCGTTCACGCCGACAACTGCCACGCTCTTGTCACCTGTTGTATCAAGTGGCAGCGTCTTGTTTTCATTTTTCAGAAGTACGCCGCCTTCTTCTGCAACTTTCTCAACGGCTTCATTGCATGCATCATACAGATCTGCCAGTGCCTGGTTATCGGTACCCGGCTTGATCAGCTCCGTTCTGCCTGCTTCTTCTTTTGCATAACCGTCTTCATCAACCTGTACCAGCGTCAGATATCCGCCTTTGGCATAAGCAGTCAGTACACGTTTTACGCTCTTGTCAACCAGTGCATCTGCCTCTTCCTGTGTCATCTCACCGGCATCCACTTTCGCCTGTGTTTTTGCCTGGCTGTTGTTGCTTAAGGACGGCATTTCAACGTCCGTTCCTTTATCCAGTGTATACTCGTGGTTTCCACCCCAGTCTGTGATGGTAAACCCATCAAATCCCCACATGTTATGCAGGATATTTTCCTGAAGTTCCGTACTTGCAGAAGCCCATGTGCCGGACAGTTTATTATAAGATGACATCACACCGATCGAATCATTTGTTTTGATTGCTGATTCAAATCCTGCCAGATAGGTTTCATGCAGTGCCTGCTCGGAAACTTCTACGTTTGTGTTTGTTCCCGGTGATGCATTCTGTGCAAAAGCTCCATAATGTTTCAGGACTGCGATACCGCCATTCTTGGTCATGCCGTTTACCAGATCATCTGCCATGCTGGATAACAGGTATGGATCTTCGCCCATCTGGTCTTTCGTTCTCTGGAACTGCGGCTGTCTCTGAATATCTAGCTGTGCACTCAACATCATACATCCGCCGATTGCCAGGTTTTCATTTCCGACAGCTTCTCCGTACATCTCTGCCATGGACTCATCCCAGGTCGCTGCAAGCATCTGCTCCTGCGGCGGGTTTGTGGTATCCTGCGGATAGAGAAGACCGGCAGGTCCGTCGTACATCTTGATCATTGGCACGCCAAGTCTTGGCACACCTTTCAGATATCCGGCATTTCCTTCCGTATCACCGGTTCCGTTTCCGCCGAGGAAGGTGTATTTTTCTTCCGTTGTCATCGTTTTCAGAAGGGCATTCACTTTCTTATTGATGGTTTCCTGATCTTTGATCGGCTGAACCAGGCCTTTTGCATAGACATCCGGGAAATGGATCTCGTCACTTTGTTCTGCCGCATACACCGGCATTGCGATTCCGCTTACATTAAAACTTGCTGCTGCCATCATGACTGCCATTGCCATAGCCGTCACCTGGCGTTTTCTGTTTCGTTTCATATTATTCCTCCTTGCTTTTCCTTTTTTGTGCCTCTTGTAATTTTTACCCTATCACACTCTTTTTCCAGTTTCAATCTGTGTGTCGTGTATAGCAAATATAGGCGTGAATGGCAAAGCAATGTCGTAAATGTCAAATTTTCATTCAGACTTTCCACGAAATTTGACATTCTATCCATAATCCACTATAATGAAGATTACCAGACGGAACAGAAGCATGATTTCTGTTCCGTATATATGTAAAGCAGACATTCACCCACCGCTTAGTGCTCTGCACACTTGAAGCGGTGGAATGTTTCTCTGCGTTCAAATTAGATTACAGGAAGTGATAAAATGAAGATTGCGATTTGTGATGATGAATACATTACTGCTGAATATTATTATGAACAGATAGAGCGGATTTTTAAGGAATATTCGACGGAATGTGAGATTGAGCTTTTTACGGACAGCGGAAAACTCCTCACTTCTTTATATGAAGGAAAACGCTGGGATATCTGTTTTCTTGATATCGATATGCCGCTGATTGATGGACTGAGTCTCGGACAGAAACTGCGTGAGCTGGATATGGACTGTTATCTGATCTATGTTTCCATCCACCGCGAATATGTTTATGAATCCTTCAAGGCAAGACCATTCCGTTTTATCCCAAAGGACGAGTTTCAGTCAGAGATTTCCGGCTGTATCGCAGATATCCTTGCGGACTGCCATGCAGAGTCCGAACAGGATTATGTGACATTTGAGAACCGTACTTCGATGTACCGTTTCCGGATTGATGATATTATTTACGTGCAGAGTATCGATAAATATGTGACGCTTTTTCTTAGCGGGGATCAGCAAAGTGAAGCAATCCGTTTTAAAATGTCTGACATGGAGAAGCAGCTTCATCCTTACGGTTTTATCCGTATCCACAAAAGCTACCTGGTCAATTACCGTTATATCAAAAATATCCAGACAACCTGTGTCGTTCTGGACAGCAAAAAGCAGCTCCCGGTCAGCCGCTATCGTCTGGATGACATCAAAGTAGAATTTCGGAGGCTGACGTTATGATGCCTGAATTTTCCCTTGGAACGATCATCAAGATCTTCTCTCTTTTACTTGAAGTTTTTTTAGGACAGCTGATGCTCTGTAAAATCCTCACACCAAAAACATTTCGTCTGAGGATCCCCTGCATAACCGGCATTTTTTGCATCCATGCGATTTTTCTTCTGATTGAAGAATATTATCTGCCAAAGTTGTATGGCGATGTCTTCTGGCTCTATATACTTTTACATGCCATTTTTTTAATATTATTTGCTTTTGTGATATGCGAGGGAAGGGCCAGCTTTAAATTCTTTCTGCCTTTGATCTATATTTCAATTCTGCTCTTATGCCGCTTTCCGTTCAGCATCCTGTTGAATCTGCTTTCCCATATTCTGCCGGACAGTATTATATTTACGCTTCGTTCTTATAATAAATCTCTTCTGCCAAGCATTCTGCTTGTTTTGTGCGGATGCTTTTTTATCCGTTTCCGACCGAATACAAAACAAAATTATCCGTTTTCCTATTATATGGTCATGATCCTGAATCCGATTTTAAATTCCTGCACCGTCATGATGCTGAAAAATTATTTTGATGCTGTCAGCGGCGTGATCAATTACATCGGAACCTTCTCTCTGGTGAGCGAGTTGCTTCTATATTATATGGTATGGCAGATGACCAGCGAATACAGCAGCCGCATCCAGCTTCAGCTGATCAACCAGCAGAATGATTATCAAAAGCAGCATATGAAAGATCTGAATACGATTGTGACAGAATACCACCACCTGCGGCATGACACGAAAAATCATTTTGCCTGCATGGATCGTCTGCTCAGCCAGAACAAATACGATGCCCTGAAAGAATATTTTTACAATCTTTCCAAAGAGATTTATGCACTCGACAATCAGATTGAGACCGGAAATGAGATTGTCAACCAGGTGATCAACCTTAAATACGCCACGGCTCATAAGTATCAGATCCCGATGGATATTCAGATCGTACTGCCGCCACATCTGTCGATCCCCGATCACCATCTCTGTTCTCTTGTTGCGAATCTTCTGGACAATGCGATCGAAGCATCCAGAAAAATTGAAGATCCGAAAATTGTGATTGAAATGAAAATGGTCAAGGATTATCTCTCCCTGACCATTCGAAACAAAATGGATCCTTCCATGCAAGACAAGGCACTTACCATCCGCACGACCAAGGCGGATAAAAAGCAGCATGGGCTTGGCCGTCAGATCATCGATGATATCGTCCGCCGTTACAACGGAATCTCCACCAGAGAAATCAAAGACGGATGGTATATCGCCAGTGTGATGCTGGAACTTGGGGCAGAATGATCTGCCCCGTTTTTTTGCGTTCCTTTTCTTTAAACGAGGTTGGTATATCCCATCAGGGATTCATCTACCGCCTTGGCCGCTTCCCTTCCTTCGTGGATCGCCCAGACAACCAGAGACTGTCCCCGGTGCATATCACCTGCCGTAAAGACATTCTTTACGGAAGTCTGATATTTCTCTGCTTCCGTTGCCACGTTCGTACGCGGTGTCAGATCTACTTTAAAGGCATCGGTCACATATTTCTGTGAGCCAAGAAAACCGGCTGCGATCAGTACGACATCCACTTCAACCGTCCATTCGCTTCCTTCCACCGGAACCATCATCATGCGACCTGTTTTCTCATCTTTTTTGCTCTGTAATTTGACCAGCACTGCTTTTTTCAGTCTGCCTTTGTCATCGGCAATGAATTCTTTTACGGTGGTCTGATAGATACGCGGATCGTGTCCGAATACAGCAATCGCTTCCTGCTGACCATAATCAGTCTTGCAGACTCTCGGCCACTCCGGCCATGGATTGTTTACCGCTCTCTGATCCGGGGCTTTCGGCATCATCTCCAGCTGTACCACGGAAGATGCACCCAGGCGGATGGCTGTTCCGACACAGTCGTTTCCGGTATCACCGCCTCCGATGACCATCACTTTCTTATTCTTGCAGGCAACAAATTTCTGATCCGCCAAATCAGAATCCAGCAGGCTCTTTGTCACACCTTTCAGGAAATCAACGGCAAAATAAATGCCTTCTGCCTCTCGTCCCGGCACTTTGATATCTCTTGGGTTTGATGCTCCGCAGCAGAGTACCACACGGTCGAAATCTTTCAGAAGTTTGGCTGCTTTGACATCCACACCGACATTGACATTGGTTTTAAAGATCACGCCTTCTTCTTCCATCAGGCGGACACGGCGGTCGATCACGGATTTCTCCAGTTTCATGTTCGGGATTCCGTAGCGGAGCAGACCTCCAAGGCGGTCATTTCGCTCAAATACGGTCACCTCATGACCACGGCGGTTCAGCTGCATGGCAACGGCAAGTCCGGACGGACCGCTTCCGATTACAGCTACTTTTTTTCCGGTACGCACTTTCGGCGGCTGTGCCTTGACAAGTCCTGTCTCGTAGGCACGCTCAATAATCGCACGCTCGTTCTCTTTTGTGGAGACCGGATCTCCGTTTAAGTTGCAGGTGCAGGCTGCTTCACAGAGTGCCGGGCACACTCTGGAAGTAAATTCCGGAAAACAATGTGTTTTCATCAGACGGTTGTAAGCCTGTTCCCAGTTTCCGGTATAGACAAGATCATTCCATTCCGGGCAGAGGTTGTTCAGCGGACAGCCGGATGCCATGCCGTTTATCATTTTTCCGTACTGGCAGAACGGCACTCCGCATGCCATACAGCGTGCTCCCTGAAGCTGCTGTTTTTCCAGCGGCAGAGGGATATGAAATTCGTTAAAATTTTTAATACGTTCAAGCGGTGCGATCTCTTCACTCACTCTTCTTTCGTACTCTAAAAATCCGGTTGGTTTTCCCATTTCTTTTCCCTCCTATCTCGCTTTATTTGCATAAAATGCTTCAATCTGTGCCTGCTCACTACTCAGACCTTTTTCTTCCATCTGCACGATCGCCATCATCATACGGTTATAATCATGCGGGATGATTTTCTTGAATTTCGGCAAGTATTCTTCAAAATGATTCAGGATTTCTTTTCCTTTTGCAGAATTGGTGTATGCCGTATGCTCTGCGATCATATCTTTTAATTCCTGCACATCGTATTTATTGCCGAGTTTTTCAACGGAAACCATCTGCTTGTTGACTTTTGTATACAGATCGTTGTTTTCATCCAGAACATAGGCAACACCGCCGCTCATACCGGCTGCAAAGTTCTTGCCGACTTTTCCGATGACAACAACACGACCGCCCGTCATATATTCACATCCGTGATCTCCGACGCCTTCTACTACAGCTTTTGCACCGGAATTTCGCACGCAGAAACGTTCTCCGGCAACACCGTTGATGTAGGCTTCTCCGCTTGTTGCACCGTACAGTGCCACGTTTCCGATAATGATGTTTTCATCTTCTTTGAATTTTACACCGGTTGGCGGATATACGATCAGCTTTCCGCCGGATAAACCTTTTCCGAAATAGTCATTGCTGTCGCCGACCAGCTCCAGTGTCAGTCCTTTCGGGATAAAAGCTCCAAAACTCTGTCCGCCTGCACCTTTACATTTTACAATGTAGGTATCAGCATCCAGTGTATCACCGTAACGTTTTGTGATCTCAGCACCAAACTGTGTGCCGAAAGCACGGTTGATGTTGGTGACATCGACTTCGATACTCCGTTTCTGTTTTTTCTCCAGAGAAGCTTTCAGTTTCTTCATTAAAATGGTCTGATCCACCGTCTCTTCCAGTTTGAAATCATATACCTGAGAAGGATCGAATGTCACTTTCATCTCTTTGCCTGCATACGGGTTATCCAGAATGCGGCTTAAATCCACTTTCGCTGCATTTACATTTGCAGCATGTTCTTTTTTCTTCAGCAGTTCGCTGTGTCCAACCATCTCGTCTACGGTGCAGAATCCAAGTTTTGCCATGTATTCACGCAGTTCCTGTGCGATGAACCGCATGAAGTTTTCCACGTATTCCGGTTTGCCGCGGAAACGTTTTCTCAGCTCCGGATTCTGTGTTGCCACGCCGACCGGACAGGTATCCAGGTTGCAGACACGCATCATCACACATCCCATTGTAATCAGCGGTGCGGTTGCGAAACCGAATTCTTCTGCTCCAAGCAGTGCGGCGATCGCTACGTCACGTCCGCTCATCAGTTTTCCGTCTGTCTCAATGCGGACTTTGTTTCGAAGTCCGTTCATGATCAGCGTCTGATGGGTTTCTGCAAGTCCGAGCTCCCACGGAAGTCCGGCATTGTGGATGGAACTTCTTGGTGCAGCTCCGGTACCTCCGTCATAACCGGAGATCAGCACGACCTGTGCTCCTGCTTTTGCAACACCGGCTGCAACCGTTCCGACACCTGCTTCCGATACCAGTTTTACGGAAATTCTCGCATCTTTGTTTGCATTCTTCAGATCGTAGATCAGTTCTGCCAGATCCTCGATTGAATAAATATCGTGATGAGGCGGCGGTGAGATCAGGCTCACACCCGGTGTGGAATGTCTGGTCTTTGCGATCCACGGATAAACTTTTCCGCCCGGCAGATGACCGCCTTCACCCGGTTTTGCTCCCTGTGCCATTTTGATCTGGATCTCCTGTGCACTGACCAGATATTTGGAGGTAACTCCAAAACGTCCGGATGCTACCTGTTTGATTGCAGAACAACGGTTCCTGTTCGGATCGGTAACGATCATACGCTCCAGATCTTCGCCTCCTTCACCGCTGTTTGACTTACCATGCAGACGGTTCATGGCGATCGCCAGTGTTTCATGTGCTTCCTGAGAAATGGAACCGTAGGACATCGCTCCGGTCTTAAATCGTTTTACAATGGATTCGACACTCTCTACTTTCTCGATTGGCACACCTTTTTCCGGATAATCAAAATCCATCAGGCTTCGCAGATAACCGGTCTCTTCTTTGTCTACCAGATTCGTGTACTGTTTGAACAGGTTGTAATCGCCTCTCCAGGTCGACTGCTGCAGCAGATGAATGGTCTGCGGATTGTAACGGTGATGTTCTCCGGCACTTCTCATTTTGTGCCGTCCGATGCTGTACAGTGTTTCATCTACATCCAGTCCCAGCGGATCAAATGCTCCGGAATGCAGTTTGTCCGTTTCTTCTGCAATATCTTTCATTGTGATACCACCGACACGGCTGACCGTATTTGTGAAATATTTATCGATCACTTCTTTATCAATGCCGATTGCCTCAAAAATCTGAGATCCCTGATAAGACTGGATTGTGGAAATACCCATTTTGGAAGCAATCTTTACGATTCCGCTAAGGACAGCCCGATTGTAATCTTCCACAGCTGCATAATAATCCTTATCCAGCATCTTGCTGTCGATCAGCTGATGGATCGTATCCAGTGCCAGATATGGGTTGATCGCACTTGCACCATAACCAAGCAGTGTAGCAAAATGATGTACTTCTCGCGGTTCGCCGGATTCCAGAACGATTGCAAGTGAAGTTCTCTTTTTCGTCTTTACAAGGTGCTGATGCACAGCGGATACTGCCAGCAGTGAAGGAATCGGCACACGGTTTTCATCAACGCCTCTGTCTGTCAGGATCAGGATGTTTGCTCCGTCTCTGTGTGCTCTGTCTACTTCGACAAACAGGTAGTCAATGGCTTTTTCCAGGCTTGTGTTCTTATAATACGTGATTGGAATTTCCGCTACTTTAAAGCCTTTGACATCCAGATTTTTAATCTTCAGCATGTCGGTATTTGTCAGGATCGGATTGTTGATCTTCAGTACCTGACAGTTCTTTGCCTCTTCCTGAAGCAGATTTCCGTCCTCACCGATGTAAATGGTCGTGGATGTTACCACTTCTTCACGGATTGCATCGATCGGCGGGTTCGTCACCTGTGCAAACAGCTGTTTGAAATAATTAAACAGCGGCACATGACATTCCGATAAAACAGCCAGCGGTGTGTCAATACCCATGGAAGCGATGCCTTCTGCACCGTTCTTTGCCATATTTAAAATAGAAGTACGGTACTCTTCGTAAGTATAGCCAAAGGCTTTCTGGAGTTTTGCACGCTCCTCATCGCTGTACTCTTCCACACGTTTATTCGGAATCTTCAGATCAGAAAGATTTACCAGATAACGATCCAGCCACTCACCATACGGCTGCTTTTTTGCATAACTTTCTTTCAGTTCATCGTCATCGATCACTCTTCCTTTTACCGTATCCACCAGAAGCATCTTGCCCGGATGCAGTCTTTCTTTGAGCACGATCCTGGTCGGATCGATATCCAGCACACCGACCTCAGAAGAGAGGATCAGATAACCGTCATCGGTGATATAGTATCTGGAAGGACGCAGACCGTTACGGTCAAGCACGGCTCCTACCACATCTCCGTCGCTGAACAGGATCGATGCCGGTCCGTCCCACGGCTCCATCATCGTTGCATGATACTGATAAAAATCTTTTTTGCTCTGGCTCATGGTCTTGTTGTTTGCCCATGGTTCCGGGATCGTGATCATCACGGCCAGCGGCAGATCCATACCACTCATCACCATAAATTCCAGTGTGTTGTCGAGCATTGCCGAGTCAGAACCGGAAGTATTGACAACCGGCAGAACTTTGTGCAGCTCTCCTTTGAAATGCTCGGAGAACATCGTCTCTTCGCGTGCAAGCATCTTGTCGGCATTTCCACGGATCGTGTTGATCTCACCGTTGTGTACGATAAAGCGGTTCGGATGTGCTCTCTCCCAGCTCGGATTTGTGTTGGTACTGAAACGGGAGTGTACGATTGCGATCGCAGATTCATAATCTGCATCCTGCAGATCACGGAAGAAGGTACGGAGCTGTCCTACGAGGAACATACCTTTGTATACGATCGTTCTGCTTGAAAGAGAAACCACATAGGAATTGTCATTGCTCTGTTCAAACACACGTCTTACCACATAAAGTCTGCGGTCAAAATCAATACCTTTTGCCAGGTGTTTTGGTTTTGCTACAAATCCCTGCATGATACACGGCATACATTCCAGTGCTTTGTGTCCGAGAACTTCCGGAACAACCGGAACTTCCCTCCATCCCAAAAATTTAAGACCTTCTTTTTCCACAATGATCTCAAACATTTTCTTTGCCTGGTTCTTTTTCAGTTCATCCTGAGGGAAGAAGAACATACCGATTCCGTATTCCCTCTCAGAACCTAAAAAGATGCCGAGGGACTCACAGGTTTTGGAGAAGAACTTGTGTGAAATCTGAAGCATGATTCCTACACCATCACCTGTTTTTCCTTCGGCATCTTTGCCAGCTCTATGTTCTAGATTTTCTACTATCTTTAATGCATTTTCGACGGTTCCGTGGGATTTGACACCCTTAATGTTTACGACTGCTCCTATACCGCAGTTATCGTGTTCAAATTCCGGCTGATACAGCCCAGGAGTCTGAACGGCTTCGTTCAATTTTGCTGTACTCATACGTCTTTCCTTTCTTAAGTTGTAATATTCTGTTCAGATAAGCGGACTGACCAGATTGCCATGTCCTGCTGCATCCTGCTAACTTCTGTGTTCGCTAATGCAACTTTTTCTCAAATCTTGTCATTGACTATACACCCATTTTTTTCATTTGTAAAGACGTATTTTTCTTTAAATTATCAGATTATTTGCGAATTCACTTTTAAAACTGTATTTTTTTGATTTTTTATTTATTATTTTTCTTTTGTTTCTATATTTTGCTAGTTGTGTCTATTTTGTTTCTCATGCAAATTTTAAAAATATATGCAACATTCTTCTGTGCACCTCTGTAATCTGCCAAAGACTCCTGTCAGATAGAGATTGCATCCCGCCACTGATGCAAATTTGCTGTTCTCCGTCTGTAAAGTTAAGGATCACCCACTGCTTATTGCTTTTCGCAATTGAAGCAGGGGACTTACTTGATTTGGTTAAATTGCAGCCAGTAAAACAGCCATCAGGTTAGAGACCGCATGAAACAGGACTGGCACTCTCAGATCTTCAAATCGATGGTAAAGCAGATTCAGGATGATCCCCATCGGAAAAGCAAACAGGATCTGCAGCAGATTGCCATGATAAACCGCAAAGATCGCCGCTCCCAAAAGGACTGCCTTCTTTACGGAAACATAGCGTTCCAACTTGCGGTAAACAAGTCCACGGAAAATCAGCTCTTCTGTGACCGGCACTGCGATACCCATTCCAAGGATCTGGAACAGCATCCGGCTTGAGAGCAGGGCATCCTGTGATTCACTGGTAATCCCATAATCCGATACCAGAAACGACATCAGTGCCGAAAACAGGATATTCAGCCCGGCCGCCGCCACGATCACGATGATCCACTGTATCCAGGTTATCTTTCTTTTTTCTTTTCTCCACAGGTTCTGATCTTTCCGGTAGAGCCAGAAGAACAATGGCATTGTGATGACGGCCGCCAACATGGTCTGAAAAGCCGCATCTCCAATGCCGAGTATTCCAGTAAGCTGCAATGCCAGAAAATGTACCAATATCGGAAAAACAAGATCTATGATTTTATATTCCAAAGCCCATCACCTCTTAAGTTTTGAACCATCATAGCATATTTTTCCGTTCAGAACAATCTAGATCTGCACTTTTTGTCGATGCTTAACCCAATACAGCATCCCTGACAGACCAGACAGCACTATAAAAACTACTGTAACTGTCATCTGTCCCTCATCCCTGTCTTTTTCTTGTTCCTGTCTTTCCGGCTCGTTTGATAAAGAATTCGTCTCTTTCTGCAAAAAGCCAGCTTTTTTCTTCTTTTCCCCATGCGTTCCGTTTTCTGTCTGTTTCTGTGTCTCAAAGATTCTGTTCTTGTGCTTCCCTTTCTTCTCCGGCAGCAGCTTTTTCCGTTCGAGTTCTTTTTCCAGCTCTTCTTTCAGAAGATACCGCACTTCTTTATTTCCGGCTGTATCAAAAATTTTCAGCTGCCACTTTTCTCCATGGTCAAAAGAAATCTCCCAGCTGCTTTTTTGATTTTTACTTTCTTTGTACAGACTGCCATTTTTATAGAGCAGAATTTTCGCAAAGTCTATGTTATCTTCGCAGATGGTCTGAACCTGAAATCCTTTTTCTGTTACTTTTATTGGATCGATCACACAGATTGGCGGTGTCCGGTCAATCGCAAAGTCCCGGCATAATATTTTTTCTTTTTCCGGCAGCTGATGTCCTGCTTCATCCTCCAGAAAAAGCTTCAGACTGTACCTTCCTTCTTTTTCAAAGACGGTCTCCGCCAGTTCATAATCATACTCCATAAATCCTTCTGCTGTTTGTCTGTTTCGTTTCTGATAATCTTTCCCTTCTTCCAAATTTCTTGCTTTTCCGTCAAATATGCATTGCAGTTCTTCCTTTTGCATTTTGTTGACATCCCACACCCGTAATTTTAACTTCTGTCCCTGCTGTGCTGTTTTCTGTTTCAGAAATTTTTGCATGGAAGCATCCGTCGTAAGCTTCGGACCGGAGCGGTTCACTGCAAAACAGATTTCCTGCTCTTCCTGATTCCCTGCAAGATCTTCCGCATAGATTTTCAGCCGATACCAGCCATCTTTCAGATATACATCATCGCCGCTCTCCCCTGTATTACTGCCGCTGCTTTTCTTATCTTTCAATTCTGCCGTTCCCTTTTTCCAGTTTACAGGCATGTCCAAAAGCTGTTCTTCTTTTGCGGATCTTCCGGTTCTTTTGTACAGCTTTATGTAACTCTTCTTTTGATTTAAATAAAATTCTTCCAGGGAAATCTTTACTTTATAATCGGAAAGCAAGATCTGATTCTGCGGCATCCCCTGTATGACAATCTCCGGTGATGTACGGTCGATCACAACTTTTCCGACCGGAAGATATCTGGCATTTCCAAAGGCATCTGTCAGTTTTACATACGGATACCAGATTCCTTCTTCCTGAATCTCAATCTGTTTTCCTTCTCTCCATTCTCCCTGCTTCTGTGTGATCTGTCCGTCATCCAGTTTTTCCCTTGCAAGATACCACTGAATCTGAACTTCTCCCTCTGTGTCATCCTGCACATTTTCTGCACTGCAAACACAGAAATCCGATGTAAAAAGCTGCTTCTGTTTCTTTCCGTTTAATCTGACTTCTCCACTCGGTGCTTCCTCATCCACTTCATATGAAATTTCTGTTTTCTTTGACCTCGCCTGCAGCTCCCCGTTTTTTTGGCGACGCTCCATCACAAAACTCCATCTTCCTTCTCCATAAAAAGGCTGTGATACGTTTGTCTGATTGTATCCGCTTCCTTTTGTCGGCTGTGCTTCCAGAATAGCACCTTTTGAGATACGATAAACCTTTCTTTTTGAATCATACACACATTTTCCAGATCTTGCCCTGATTTTTATATTTTCCGGATTTGGATCTGTCTCCTCCAGAATAACATTTCCTTTTGCAGTATATCGTTTATCTTCCGGAGCATAACAATAATTGGCATTTTTGCCAGCGACTTCTTCTTTTAAAGTCAAAGCTCCCTGATATACCAGATACTGTCCATTCTGATATATCGGACTGTCTTTCTGTAAAACGTTCTCATCAATCCAGACTTTCGGCATCACAAACCCTCCCGGCGGCTGATTGCTCGCCTCTCCGTTTTTCATAAATCCACTGATCTGAATCGCATTTTTTTCATCCGAAAATCTTAAATTTTCTGTTTTGTTGTCCGCAAAATACCCTTTGTTTGCATCACTGATCGACACTTGAAGAATTTTCGGCACAATTTCCACCTTTGTCTCCAGAGCTGCCTTTCTGCACTCCAACACGTACGCATCCGCATCGGTCCCTGCAATTTCATACTCCACATCTACTCGCCAGATCCCGACATTTTTTGAAACAGCATAGCCACACACAACCAGATCGGCGGCTTCTGCGTCCGGTTTACCTCCTTCCCACTGTGCCCTCACTTCCAGATCTACTTTACGTGAATCGTCAAAGATCTTTTTTCCGTTTTTCGGATATGCCTCGTAGACGATCACTTTTTTCCTGTTTTTTACTTTTTCTCTATCGTGATCTTCTTCGCTGGTTTTCGTAACTGCTTCTCTCCTTCTTTCTGTGGCACCTGTTTCCGCTTTCACTTTCAAAATATGAAAGCAAATCATACAACAACATATTCCCATCAAAAATATCATTTTGCATATTCTGCCCTTTTGCTTACTCCATTGTTTCTTTTCGATTGCTCACACCCCGTTTCCATTCCTGTACTTCTTCCTCTGTAATTTCATTTTTCTGAAACCATTCTCTGTATAAATCCATTATCCGCTGCATTTCTTCCTCTTCTTTTTTCTGTTGTTCCATTCTTTCATTTATCGTCGCTTTCTGCGGCATCCTATTTTTTGCTACACCATCTTTTTGTGTATCATCCTTCGTTTTTATAAATTTTTCAATCCAGTTTTCTGCATATTGTTCTCCTCCATTTTCCACATAAAAAAAGTGATAGATGACAGATAATTGCCCTGCGAAACGATGATAAGCTCTCCTGTTTTTCTGAAGATCACTTTCCGTATAGAAGAGAAGCGACATAAGTTCCTGGTGTTCCTGACGATCCACCTGTCCATCTTCCATGATACTTTCTAAAAATTGCTGATAACCTTCTTCCCGACCGGGAAATAAGAATATTGCTGATTTGTAATCTGATATGTCTTTCTGACTTAAATAAGTTTGATATAACTGTTCTCGTTTCTGCTCATCCTGAATGGAAATTTCGATGCTTCCAAGTACGGATACGGTAATGATCATCAGAGCTGAAAACAGGCTCATCCTTCTTGTAATGTGCAGATAATCTCTGAATGCTTTTTTCACTTCTGCAACATTTTGAAACCGTTCATCCGGATCCTGTCTTGTGCACTTTTCCAGAATCCGTCCAAGCGGAGAATAACTCTTTTTTCTTTTCCGCTGCTTTTTTTCTAAAATCCACTGCAATGTCCTGCCAAGAGCGTAGATATCCGTTCTCGCATCAAGACTCCTCTGCTGCTCCTGTTCCGGTGCCATAAATCCTCTGGTACCCATAATGCAAAAATCGTCGTTCTGGAAACCCGCCCCATCCGGATCAATGAGTTTTAATCTTCCCTCTTTTGTCAGAACCACATTGGAAGGTTTTAAATCCTGATAAAGAATCGCCGGCTGTGACATATGAAGGCAGTACAGTGCATCGCACAGCTCTATCCCCCATTTCGCTGCTTTTCTCCCGGAAATTCTTTTTTTCTTTTCTCCTGTCGTAAGGATATGCTCTTTCAGGCTCTCTCCTTCAAGATACTCCATAATAAAACAGCACATCTCCTGCTCCTGTAAAAGATCATAAATTTTCACAAGTCCGGAATGCTCCATACTTGCCCATGCCCGTAGAAGAGCTACTTTCTGTGAAGCTGCAAAGATGGCTTTTGCCGCCCGCAAAGCACCGGTTGCCTGGTGAAACACAAGCCATACTGCTCCTGTCCTCCCCTGTCCTATCCTGCGGATCAGAAAATAACCATGGTGATTCAACAGATGTTCCATTTGCTTTTTGCACTGCACCTGCTCCTGATTTTGTTCTTTCGCCGTCATATTACTCTGATATGGCATTCTCAAATTGTCCGATATTATCTGCCATGACTGCAAATCTGAGCCATTTTTTTAAAGTTTTCGCATCTTGTTGTTTTAACTTTTCTTCCAGTTTTTCTGGTATATTGTCTTTATATTTCAGGATTTCCAGAAGAGCTTCCAGACAGCCTTCTTTTTCTCCTTCTTCATACGCTTCTTCTCTCTGTACGGCAATATCCATCTCATAATCGTATTCTGCTATCAACATATTGATGACCTCACTTCCCTTTTTGCGAATATATCCTGCCAGGATGCCTTTTTCGATACACTCCTGAATAGCATAGCGATATGCTTCTTTTGTCCCTGCATCCTGATACTTTCTTACAGTATCAATAAACAGACCATATTCCTTTAGCACATCACACTTATCCAAAATTTCATGCTTTGCACTCGGATTAATATTAATCACTCTGACTTTCAATTCAAGCATAGGATTCCCATCCTGCATAAGATAAACATCTGACAGTTTTAATTCTGATTCGTTCTCTAACTTTTCTGTTCCATTATAAAAAGTGTAAAACTCCGGCATTGGAAGTTTTACCATTCCTTTTCTGTAGCGTTCTCTTACCGGTACAAGTTGCTCATATGTCCTGCCAATATACAGAAGACTCCTGAGCGGCATATTCCGGTTGATCGTTGACTGATGTTCTGTCAAAACAAGTACTTTTCCATTTACACCAAAAGAAATATCATTCTGAAAATTTAAATACAGTGCATTTTCTACACGCATTTTCTGAATGACAGTTCCTTCCGGCAATGGTTCTTCATGCAGTGCATTATATAATGCAATATCATTTTCTTCTGCATTTTCATCATTATAAAACAAATCTACCAGTATACTGTTCTTAATTTCTCTGTTTTCTTTTGCTTTATAAGATACCTTCTCTGGCATATCATGAATAGCTACATCTGCGTATACAATCTGCTTTTGATTCTTTTGTTTTTGCATAAGACTGCCCCTTTCTTTTGTTTGTACGAAGCAGTCTGTCCGAATTCAGTATACACAAACCCAAGCAGTTTTTTCAAGCCGCTTCGCACAGGTTCCTTATTTTCTTTTCTCATTGGATTTTCCTGCCGAACGGCATTGAAAAACAGATTTTTTTGATATGTTGCTATTATAATGTAAAAGTGATATAATGTCAATAATAAGTTTTTATCCAATGCATCGTAAAACCCCTTGCTTTAGCTATGGGGATATAAGATGCGTCCATTGAATTTACGCAAGTAATTGAAATGGACAAAATAACAATTGTATTAATTTAAAAAGTATAATATAATACAAATATGAACACAATATATAAATCAAACCACAATATCGTCTATTCCTGCAAATATCATGTAGTATGGTGCCCAAAATATAGACGAAAAATATTAACGAATGGTGTGGATGTACGACTGAAGGAATTACTCACGGAGTATGCTGCAAATCTTTCTGTAGACATTCTGGAAATGGAGATCATGCCGGATCATGTTCATATGCTGCTGGAAGTAGATCCTCAGTTTGGCATCCACAAAACGGTAAAATCTTTTAAAGGCTATACGTCCAGAATTTTAAGACAGGAATTTCCATATCTCAAAACGAAAATGCCGACCCTCTGGACAAACAGCTATTTTATATCTACCGTGGGCGGAGCTCCAATGGAAGCAGTGAAACAGTATATCGAAAACCAGAAAACATCGCAAAGACAGAAGGATAAGATGGGATAATGCAAAAAGGGGTCAAATTCAGGATCTATCCGAACAGGGAACAGCAAAATTTAATTAATCAGACACTTGGCTGCTGCAGACTGGTCTACAACAGAGGACTTGCCATGCGTAAGGAAGCCTTTGAGAATGGAAGTAAGATCGGATATTCCCAGACTTCTGCAATGCTGACGGAACTGAAAAAGAGTGATGATTTTGCTTTTCTAAAAGCGGTGGATTCCATTGCCCTGCAACAGTCTTTGCGTGACCTCGACAGAGGTTTTGTGAACTTTTTTCAGAAACGTGCAGCACATCCGACATTCAAAAGTAAACACAATCGACACCAGTCCTATAGAACCATAAACCAGAGGGATAATATCCGTATTGCAGGAAGATACATAAAACTGCCAAAACTTGGATTTGTCAGGATACGCCAGTCTATGGAAGTGGGAAAAATCAATCATGTAACGATTGAACATACTCCTACAGATAAGTATTTTGTGGTCCTTAACGTGGAATTTGAGCCGCAGCCAAGACAAAACAATGGAGGCTGTATAGGCATTGATGTAGGCATTAAAGAGTTCTATACAGACAGTAACGGAAAGAGTGTGGCAAATCCGAAATATCTTGAAAAAACAATGTGTAAACTCATTCGTGAACAGCGTAGGCTGTCAAGAAAACAGAAAGGCTCTGGTAACCGCAGGAAACAGCGTGTTAAGGTTGCCCTGGTCCATGAAAAGATTACCAACCAGAGAAATGACTTCTTACAGAAGCAGTCCACTATGCTGATCCGTGAAAACCAAACAATCTGCATAGAGGACTTGAAAGTGAAGAACATGATGCGTAATCATAAACTGGCACAGCACATCGGTTCTGCGGCATGGGGTAAGTTTTTTGATATGCTTACATACAAGTCTGCCTGGTATGGGAATGATGTGGTCAAAGTGCCGACCATGTACCCAAGCAGTCAGACATGTTCCAGCTGTGGGTATAAAAATCCACTGGTAAAAAATCTGGCGGTCCGTGTATGGGAGTGCCCGGACTGTCATACCGTACATGACAGAGATGGCAATGCAAGTATAAATATTTTGAATAAAGGACTGCAAATGCAGTCGGCATAGATATACAAAACTGCACCGTAGGGCATACGGGAACAGTATAATCTAGCTTGTGGACACTGTGTAAGACATTTCGATACCGTAAGGTATTCTCTAATGCAGTAGTGGTTGAAACAAGAATCCCCCTGCTTTAGCTGTGGGGAGTGTCAAACTCCGTCAGCTGCCAGCTCCAGTCGAAACTGCAGATCTTCTGTCCATTCTTTCCATTTTGGGGGGACTGTGATTTTTGCCTGAAAATATACTTTTTTTCCTTCACAAAGTTTTTCTGCACAGTAAAAATAGCCATCTTTTTCGCAATAGAACCAGTTTTCATCCATCTGAATGTTTTCTAACAGATCTCTCTGCTGCGGTGCCATGATCCCGTCTGCCAGTACTTTGACCCGCACCTGCACCTTCGCTTCACTTTTTTCAACGGTGACCCAGGCAGATTTTTCTATTTGCTCTCCCGGCTTTACTTCGATATTCTCCGTCTGTTCTTCCTCTTCTTCCAGTAAAATATGTACCGGCCCGTTCATTGTGATATGACGGCTCCTGGCTCCTGCCACGTATCCGAAAAGCAAAATGCCTGCGGATAACACTCCCCACAATGGAGCCAAAAATCTATACATTTTTTTCTTCTTATCTGCTGCCGGTTCTTTTCGATGATACCGCCTTGTTCTTCGTTTTGAATACAAGATCCTTTCTTTCAAAATCATAGCATGTTTCCTTTCCCGGCATGTTTTCTTTCCATGCCTGTCCTGTTTTACATCCTATGTTTTCAAAAAGGACTGCATACTTCTTTTTTGTTTTTTTGCCGATCTTTCGAACGCAGAAAACTGCAAAAAAAGAGACACCATGACGCTTTTCGCCACAGTGTCTGATTTTTATCTTATCTCCGACTAAGATAAAGGCTCCGCGAGTTCCGTGTTTTACACTTCCTACATTCTCTCCGGTGATGTGAATCCAAGTACATGGATACAGCTCTCAAGCACATCTCTTGTCAGCATCAGAAGTGCCAGGTAACCTTTTTTCTTTTCTTCGTTCTCTTCGCTTAAGATCTTGACTTCATGATAGAAATGATTGAAGTCATTTGCCAGCTCATAAATATAGGCACAGATTTTATGCGGTGCCAGTTCTTCAAAAGCATTTTCCATAACTGCATTGAATTTGGACAATGCCAGCATCAGAGCCTTCTCGCTCTCACTGTTTGGTGTCTGGATGGTGATTCCTTCCAGAGAACCGCCTTCTGCCTGATAACGTGCCAGGATGGATTTAATACGCACGATCGTATACAGAATGTATGGACCGGTATTTCCTTCAAAGGAAGTGAAGCGGTCTACGTCAAAGACATAGTCTTTGGATGCCTGGTTGGAAAGGTCTCCGTATTTGATTGCGGAAAGTCCGACGATCTGTGCAGTCTTTCTTGCTTCTTCCGGATCGGTCTCGTGGTTTTCCATGATCTTGCGATACATTTCTTCGTTGATCTCTTTGATCAGGTTTTCCAGACGCATAACGCCGCCGTCACGTGTCTTGAACGGCTTTCCGTCTTTGCCGTTCATCGTGCCGAAGCCAAGGAAGGTAAGTCTGGTATCATCCTCTACCAGTTTTGCCTTCTTTGCACAGCGGAAACACTGGATAAAGTGCAGTTCCTGACGTTTATCTACCACGTAGAGGATCTCATCCGGATGATACAGTTTCATTCGCTCGATGATCGTCGCAAGGTCTGTCGTATTATAGAGGGAAGCCCCGTCAGATTTCAGGATCATGCACGGCGGGATTTCCTTGGTGTCAGACTCTTCTTTGACATCTACTACAAGTGCTCCGTCATCGATATAGGCATAACCGTTATCTTTGAGGTATTTTACCATATCCGGGATGTACGGCTGTGCATCGGACTCGCCTTTCCAGAGATCAAAAGATACATCCAGACGTTCGTAATTCTTCTTCAAGTCTGTTACGGATACATTCAGGATGTGTTTTAAGATACCCTGATAACCTCTGTGACCGTGCTGAAGCTGATAGGTTGCCTGCATGGCAGCTTCTTTGTAGGCTTCATCTTCTTTGGATTTTCCGCTTGCAGTCGGGTAGATTTCTTCCAGCTCACTAATCGTAAATGGCGGCTCTTCCGGATATTCTCCGGTATAACTCTCATCAAAATAAACCAGATCCGGTTTTCTCTCACGCAGCTCTGTGATGATCAGTCCCATCTGCAGACCCCAGTCTCCAAGATGTACATCCCCGATCATCTCATGACCCATAAAACGTCCGAGACGTTTGATGCTCTCACCGATGATCGCAGAACGCAGATGTCCGACATGCAGCGGTTTTGCCACGTTTGGTCCGCCGTAGTCCAGGATGATCTTCTTTGGATGCTCTGCTTTTTCTACGGAAAGATTTTCATCTGCCTGCATCTGTTTTAAATACTCTGCCAGATAATCTCCGGAAAGCTTCAGGTTGATAAAGCCCGGACTGACTGCCTGTACTTCCTGGAAAATACCGTTTTCCTTCAGTTTTGCCACAACATCATTTGCGATCATGATCGGAGCTTTTTTGTAGGTTTTTGCTGCTGCCAGTGCACCATTACACTGATATTCACATAAATCAGGACGGTTGGAAAGCGTCACTTTTGCAAAATCGGCACTGTAGCCGGCTTCTTCAAACGCTTTGACAACCTCTTCTGAAATCAGATCCAATATTTTTTTCATATGGTTTTCCTTTCCTCTAAACTGTTTATTTTCCGGTATCCTGCCGGAAACTCTGTTTTTTATTATAATGTTTCGCTTTCTTTTTGTAAAGGAGAATATAAGACCTTCTCAAGGGTAAGTCCCTTTGCCGGTGCCGTAAATCCTGCCTTTTCGCGGTCTCTAACTTCCAGCAGTTCTGCCACGGAGGAAAGACTTCTCTTTTTCATTCCAACTTCCAGAAGTGTTCCGGTAAGAATCCGGATCATATGATGCAGAAACCCATTTCCGGTGTATGTGATCACGATTTCCCCTTCTTTTTCTTTCAGATCAATGCTGTAGATTGTCCGCACCGTTGATTTTTTCATTCGCCTGTTGGCACAGAAGCTCTTAAAATCATGTGTCCCAGTAAGGATCTCTGCCGCCCGGCACATAAGCTCCATATCCGGCTTTTCTCCGAAATCATAGATATAACGCCTCTCAAATACCTTTTTGACTTCTCCGGTGGCGATTCGGTAAACATAAATCTTCCCGGTGGCATTCAGTCTGCTGTGAAAACGCTCCGGAACTTCTCTCACTTCGGATACGGCAATATCTTCCGGCAGATAACGGTTCAGATACTGTTTCACTTCCTGTGGATCGACCTGTTCCTTCAGATGTACATTTGCCACCTGCTCTTTTGCATGCACCCCCGCATCCGTGCGTCCGGCTCCCTGGATCTGCACTTCTTCCCCGCACATTTTGGACAGAACCGCTTCGATTTTTCCCTGAATGGTGGATTCGGTACGCTCCTGTCTCTGCCATCCTTCGTAGCGTGTTCCATCATATTGAACTAATATCTTATAATTCACCGTCACACTCTCCTTTCTTTTTCCGTCTTTTTCGTTCTTTTTCTATCTTTTTTATGCATAATGCTTCAAACTCATCATCATTTTTCTTTCACTTTCGTTCTTAAACAGTCAATCCGTCCAATTCGGTCACCATTTTTTCTGCATTTCGTCCAATTCTTTCATAAACGTTCAAAATCTATTCACGATTTCTTCACAATCACAACACATGGATTTCATATTTTCATTTTATTATAATAACTGTCAAAGCAAGAAACACTTTAGACAATTTTTCTTTTTCATAACTCCCTCTTATTTTAACATTTGCGGAATGCTTCGGAAAGGCATTCCGCTTTTGTTTTATGATAAGATGGAAATTCAAGTCGAACGCACGTGAGACTTGGCACGCGATTTTGATCAGCTTTCTGCATTTTTTAATATACGGTAATATCTTTCAGCTCTTTTTGCAGTTCTTCTCTTAACAGTTCTTCCGCTTCTTCCGAAGAAAGATTTCCATCTCTGTTCAGGGCATTTAAAATCATCCACAAACATTCATGGATCACACCATCCTGCGAAGTAAGTGTACGTGTTTTAATGCTTGGTATGATATGATCCATATAATAGATACCCAGATCCTGATTTCCGAACCAGCGGCTTTTATAGCTTTTCAGGGACGGATCTTCTTCGTATGGCTTTTTTGCCGTAGTCATAAGTCCCATGGAGTTGAGTGCCCTTGCCCCTTCGGTCGAAAGTGTCGCAAATTTCAGAAATTCCCACGCCAGACGTTTATCTTTGCAGGTTTTTGTGATCCCCATACTTGTCCCACCCCAGTTGGCATTTCCCTCCGGTGCACTCATCAGCCCCCAGCGTCCGAGATTTTTCTGCTGCGGATCGCTTGATTCAATGCTGAATTTGACGGACCAGGTTGCACAGGCGGTAAAAATGTGCCGGTCTTCCCGAAGTGCCTCATTCCATGCCGGTGTCCAGGTGATCAGATTATCTGAAATATGCTCATTACGGAAACGGGTAACCAGCGACAGGGAACGGCCGAAAACATTTTCCACATTGATCTTTCCATCATTTACCCAGACCATATCGGACTGTTCCTGCGTAAACTGCCGGATATCCTCAAGTGAAAACCACATATAGACCTCGCCGTTGCTTTTTTCGTAAACTTCTTTCCCTTTCTGGATAAAGGCTTCCCAGGTCGGCATCATCTTTTCCAACTCTTCCGGATCGTCTGTTCCAAGATATTTTTTTGCAAGATCTCTGCGATACGCCAGCCCTGCCGGTGAAAGCGACTGTTCAATCCCACAGACATTTCCTTTGCTGTTGATCATATGCGGGTGCAGATATTCATAAACTTCCGAAAGACGGAAATTGTATGGTTCCTGCTCCAGTGGCTCCCACATATCAAATTCAAACACTTCACCTCTGGAGTCGATGACAGACCAGGCAATGTCCGGAAGTTCTCCGCCGACGATCAGTGCTGTTTCATATTTTTTTGGCATATCTTTGTTTTCAACGGAAGTATACTCAAACCTAACATTTGGATAGATCTTCTGAAACGCCTGTGTGACCGTCTGATAATAGTCGGTATCCCACCCCCACATGGTCAGTGTCCCTTCATAATCTTTCGGAAGTTCTTCGTCAAAAGAAATTTCCTGTGTTGCTTTGTTTTTGCTCTCGGTTTTTGTTGCCTCTTCTTTTTGCTCTTTTTCCGGTAAAACCACGGTTTGCTTTTTCTGACATCCGGTCATCAGACCTCCGCTCAGAAACATCACCGTCAGAATCCTTCCGATTTTTCTCGTTTTCATTTTTCTTTTTCCTCCGCCCTTTTTACCGGAAGTGTCAGAATGACTGTCGTTCCTTTTCCTTGTGTGCTTTGTATCTCCATTCCAAATCCCTCTCCGTACAGGTAGTGGATACGGTCACAGACATTCTCCACACCGATGTGTTTTCGCGTCTTGTTTTCTGCCATGGGCTCTCCCTGCTTAAACCGCTTCAGCTGTTCTTTGCTGACACCAATCCCTTCATCTTTTACCATAACACAGAGTTTTTCTCCCTGCTTCTGAATGATGATCCAGATCTTTCCGGATGCTTCCGTCGGCAGGATCCCGTGCAGGATCGCATTTTCCACAAGCGGCTGGATCATGGTTTTCGGCACCAGGCAGTCCTTTAATCCCTCTTCGCATTTTACTTCCACCTGAAATACATCCGGATAGCGGTATCTTTGAATATCCAGATAGCATTTCGTCAGTTCCAGTTCTTTTTCAATGGTGGTTTCCACATTTCCATCCCCGACTTTTAAAGTCTCATGCAGTGTATAGATTAGGGAGTGTACGATCTTCACTACATCCTGATTTTTCCCGGCCGCCGATAAATATACTACTGTATTTAATACATTATAGAGATAATGTGGATTGATCTGTGAGAGCGTAATGTCATATTCCATGTCACGTTTTTGCTTTTCATAGGCAATACGTTCCTGCTCTCCTTTGTACAGCTCCGTCATCATATCCTGGAAACATTGATATAAAATCTCGATCTCATCGCCGGTATGGACAATGTGGATCGGCTGCTGTTTGCCATACTCCGTGCGTTCCATCTGCTTTGACAGTTCCGTCACCGGACGCACCATATTCTCCAGTATCCTGGAAACAACGAGCAGCACCAGTCCTACGCAAAGTAAAAAGGAGAGCACAAAAAACTTCAGCACAAAACTGCTGTTTTCCAGAAGATCTGCATTGGTAAGGAACGTACAGAGCTTCCATCCGGTCCCCTCTACCGGTATGCAGATCAAATAACCGCCGGAAGTATGATAAATATTTTCCTGATCCAGCCCTCTTTCTTTTATGGCATCCCGCAGCACATTCTTTTTATCCTTCTGGTACAGAATTTCCGAACCATTTCCGATCAGGGCAACCAGATCCTGTGTCTTTGCATAAGCCTTCACCTGCGTCAGAAAGTACTCCAGGCTCATCTCCAGATAGAGTGTCGCTTTCAGATGACCGTAACGGCGTTTGTCATACATCGGGATTGCATAACAGATCTTTCTTGTATCATTTCCGGAGTCACTGTCATAATAGGGATCGGAATAGATCCATTCCTTCTTTGCAGTGTATTCTTCCAGTTCCTTCTGCTTTAATTTTTGCTTCAGATAGGCACTGTCCCTGGAGCTGTAACTGCTTCCGAAAAAATTTCCGTCTGCCATCTGGAGAACAGACCCTTCCAGATAGGTACGCAGATTATTATAAAACACCAGCCGTTTTGTCACCTTATCATACTGGTTCTGCCTGCGGAATTCATTCCCTTTGACGTTCTCTTCCAGAAGGTACTGCAGCTGTTCATCCACCAGAATACTCTGTGCAAACCGGCGGTTATCCTCCGCCTGAAATGCAATCTGGCTGCCAACCTGCATCAGACGGTTTTTTTCTTCTTCAAGCCTCTGTTTTCGCACCACCTGATTAAAATATAAATAGCCGATCAGCGTACTCAAAATCATGGAACATATCAAAATCAGAGAAATACTCCGCAGGATCCGTCCTTTTAAATGTTTTTTGTCCCTTTTCTTTCGCTCTGTTTTCATTCTTTCCTCTGTTTTTTATATTCCTGCGGTTTCATCCCTACGTTCCGCATAAAGATCTGGCTGAAATACTGGCTTGTGCGGTAGCCGACCATCTGGGCTGTTTCTGCGACCGTACTGTTCTCCTCCCGCAGCAGACGCTTTGCCTCGGAAATTCTTACATTGGTCAGATATTTCAGAAAGGTCTGTCCGGTTTCTTTTTTAAAGATCTGTCCGAGATATACCCCGTTCATATGAAATTTCTCACCGAGCAGCTCCAGGCTTAACTCCTGCGGATAATTTTTTTCGATATAATCGATCATATCCAGCACCGTTCTGGAATAACCAAGCCGGGCTTTTCTTGCATATTTCTGCTGTATGTACGAAAAATTCCTGCAATAATACTGTTCAATCTCACGGATCGTATAAAGCGGTTCTTTCAGATCGATCTCTTTGCAGTTTTCACTCTCGCACAGTTCCCCGAGCAGATTGCTTAACGAAGGCAGGAGTATTTTGCAGTCTTCCAGATCTTCCTTTTCCCGGATTCCCGAAAAAATTACCTCGATCTGCTTTTCCAGCTCCTCTTCTGAACCATAGATCGCTTCCCGCAGTATGCGGATCTGTTCGCCCCAGATTGCTTTCTTTTCTTTTTCCGGCATTTTTTCCATTGCACAGATCGCCTCATCTTCCCAGAACACGGAATAACGGATCTGGCGTGATATGGTGCGGAAAGTCTTACTGATCTCCTTCGGTGTGATTTCGTAGCTGTAGACCATGTTAAAATGCATCTGCAAACACAGCTCCAGCTGATCTGCGATCTGATGGCATTTTCGCAGGATTAGACTGTTCACCATGTATTTGCTCGCTGTATTTTCAATGCGGTAAAGTAAAATCCAGTTGTTCTCCGTGATCTGCACATCTGCCGCATAAAACACAATATTTTCCAGGCTCTCTTCCAGAATGTTCCGCACAGCCTCCTGCTCTTCTTCGGTCCACCTTGTCTCGGCAAACTCACCCTGAATGACTGGATTACGTTTGTGGAGAAGCAGAAGAAAGAAGCGGTTGCCCAGGATGCTCTTATCCAGTTCTTCTGCCGTCACCCGATGGTAGATCAGCTGATTCATAAAATATTTCTGATATATTTTTTTCTTATTGCCTGCTCTCTCCAGCTTTTCTTTCACTTCTTCCAGCTCTTTTAGAATCAGTTCCGAAGAAAGCTCGTGTTTCAGAAGATAATTGGATACGCCGTAGCGGATTCCCTTCTGAGCATAATCAAAATCACGGTACGCCGAAAGCAGGATCACAACGGTTTCTTTGTCTTTTTCTTTGATCTGTCTTGTCAGCTCCAGACCATCCGTTCCCGGCATGCGGATATCCGAGATCACGATCTGCGGATGCGTCCTGTCAAAAAGTTCCAGAGCCTTTTTCCCACTCGTCGCACATCCCACCACATGATAGCCGTTTCTTTCCCAGTCCACCATGTTTTTCAGATATTCCAGTGCCAGTACTTCATCATCTACCAGCATAATATCGGTCATAGCACTGCTACCTCCCTGTATAAAAACAGCCCCGAAAAAATCGGGGCTGCACATTTTCTTTTGCAGTTTGTATTTAATTTGCCTTGCCGCTTAAGTATTTCTCGATGTTTGCAATTGCTTCCTGCTCATCTTCACCACTGGCAGACACCATGATGTCTTCCCCTGATGTCAGTCCTAATGTCATCATACCCATGATACTCTTTGCATTGACGCGTCTCTGTTCGCTCTCTACATAGATATCACTTTCAAACTGGCTGGCAACCTGAACAAGCAGTGCTACCGGTCTTGCTTCCAGCCCACTTGGAATCTGAATGGTAATCGGTTTCTTAATCATAATAATTTTCCTCCTCATTATCTCTTAGCGTTTCCGCAATATCGCTTAATTTTCTCAGTCTGTGATTTACGCCGGACTTTCCGACCGGGGTTGAAAGCATCATCCCCAGCTCTTTGAGCGTTGCCTCCGGCTGCTCCAGACGCAGCCTTGCAATCTCTGCAAGTCCCTCGGACAGCTGCTCAAAACCGATCTTCTGCTGAATATAGCGGATATCTTCGATCTGTCTGACTGCCGCACTTACTGTCTTATGAATATTGGCTGTCTCACAGTTGACCTTGCGGTTGACTGAGTTACGCATCTCCTTCAAGATGCGTACATTCTCAAGCTCCATTAAAGAAACATGAGCTCCCATCACGTTTAACATATCTACGATCTGGGATCCTTCTTTGAGATACACTACAAAATGCTTTTTTCGCTGTACGATCTTCGCGTCCACGCCAAAATCATTCATGATCTCCTGAAGCTGAACTGCTTTGTGAACCGTCGCACATACGATTTCAAAATGATAAAATTTCTGCGGATCACTGATGGAACCCGCCGCCAGGAAAGCACCTCGTATAAAAGCCCGTCGGCAGCATGTTTTTTGAATCACCAGATTGTCCGAGATAGAAAACTGCTCCTCAATTTCCATATCCGCATTGAACAGCCTGGCCGCCTTCAGAATACGTATCGCATCTTCATGGTTCAACACCGCCACCGTATATGTACGGCTTCCTTTTGAAAATGTACCCTGCCTGATTGAAACTTCAACTTCTATATTAAATGCTTTTTTCAATAAAGTAAAGTACTTTCTTGCAACATATACGTTTTCTGTCTGGATTTTTAAACTGTAATGATCTTTTTCGGATATGGAAACACCGCCGCACATGCTGATGATCGCCGCGATCTCGGCAATCTGGCAATGGCGTGCCAACGTCTGGTGTCTGGATAATTCGTCCTTCACTCCACTTGAAAATGACATGGCATCCTCCGTTATTTCCCGATATCTCTGTGTTCGATGCGAATGCCGTAATCATTCTGGAGACTCAGGCTTTCGAACAGCTTATTTGCCAGTGTCACAGAACGGTGTTTGCCGCCTGTACAGCCGATGCCGATGATCAGCTGATTTTTTCCTTCCTGCACATAGTTCGGCAGCAGAAACTGCACCATATCCGTCAGTTTATTTAAAAATACATGGGAAACATCAAATCCCATTACGTAATCCTGCACCGGTTTGTCATTTCCGGTCTGTCTTTTCAGTTCATCGATATAATACGGATTCGGCAGAAAACGCACATCAAATACCAGATCGGCATCCGCCGGAATTCCGTACTTGAATCCAAAAGAGAGTACCGTCACAACCAGGCTTTTAAACTCTCTGCCTTCCACAAAAATCTTTTCCAGCTCCATATTAAGCTCTCTTGTGAGCAGTTTGCTGGTATCGATGATATAGTCTGCATGACGCTTCAGAAACGCAAGTTTCTCACGCTCCTGTGCGATCCCGCGGTCCACGCGGCCGCCGCGTGCCAGCGGATGGGTCCTTCTCGTTTCTTTATAACGCTTCACCAGCACTTCATCAGCTGCATCCAGAAACAGGATCTCGTATTTCTGACTGGCTGCCGCCATGCCTTCCAGCACATCTTCCAGTTTTCCAAGTGCCTCGCCGCTTCTTACATCCACGCCAAGTGCCACCCTCTGGATCTCACTTCCCGGTGTGTACGCCATCTCCGCAAATTTGGAAATCAGCGAGATCGGCAGGTTGTCCACGCAGAAATATCCCATATCTTCCAGTCTGTTTAATGCTGTACTTTTTCCGGCTCCTGACATACCGGTCACAATCACAAATCTCATTTAAAACTCTCCCAGTAATTTCACTTCCGGCTCCAGTGTCACACCACTTTGTGCTTTTACTCTTTCCGCCACCTGACGGATCAGTTCGGTGACATCTTCTGCCGTTGCATCGCCTGTATTGATCACAAAACCGCAGTGTTTTTCCGATACCTGCGCACCGCCGACCTGAAATCCGCGAAGTCCGGCATCCATGATCAGCTTTCCGGCAAAGTATCCTTTCGGACGTTTGAACGTACTTCCGGCACTCGGATATTCCAGAGGCTGTTTGGAAATCCGCTTTTTCTTCAGATCTTCCATCACGGCACGGATTTCTTTTAGATCTCCGTCTGTCAGCTGCAGAACAGCTTCCAGCACAAGATAGCCTTTTTCTGCAATGATGCTTGTCCGGTATCCCATCTTCAGTTCTTCTCTTTTTAAGGTTTTTACTTCGCCTTCTTCTGTCAGAACCGTGACTTCTTCTGTCACATCTTTCATTTCTCCGCCGTAGGCTCCGGCATTCATCACCATGGCTCCGCCGATAGTTCCCGGAATCCCGGCTGCAAATTCAAACCCTGTCAGGGATGCTTCCAGTGCCTTTTTCGCTGTTCTGGAAAGCAGTGTGCCAGCCTGCACATACAGCCTGTCTCCCTCCACGCGAAGATCTGAAAAATTTTTAAAAAGCTGAATGATCACTCCACGGAATCCACGGTCACTGACCAGAAGATTGCTTCCGTTTCCGATCACATACCATGGCATTGCCTCGCTTTTACATAATTCTATAATATTTTTTATCTGATCTGTTGTCTGTGGGGAAACAAAATAATCCGCCGCACCGCCGATGCGAAACGTTGTGTGCTGTTTCATCGGTTCGTCTGTTCTGACATTTTCTTTTCCCGCAATTTCACAAAGCTGCTTAAAAAAACCTGCCTTCACATCATTCTCCTTTTCTTTTCAACAATCCGCTCTCTGCGATTGCTTTTACAATTTCCTGCATCACCGGAACCGGTTCTACCAGGGCAAATCGCATAAATCCCTCTCCGAGACTTCCGAAACTGCTGCCCGGCACACCGATCAGTCCTGTTTTTTCCATCAGTTCCATACAGAATTCTTCCGATGTACCATGTCCTTTTGGCACCGGTGCCCATACAAACATCGTACCTTCGCTGTCCGGAACATCCCAGCCGATGCTGCGAAGTCCGCCGCAGAATGTCTGATTTCTTCTCTCATATTCTTCACACTGTGCAAGCACTGCGTCCTGCGGACCGTTCAGTGCTGCTGCCGCACCGTACTGGACCGGCAGAAAAACACCATAGTCAAACTGCGTTCTCACAGAACGGAATTTATCTACGATCTTCTGATTTCCAATCACAAAAGAAATTCTTGCACCGGTAAGGTTGTAAGACTTGGACAGAGAATAAAACTCCACACCGACTTCTTTTGCCCCTTCGTAGCTTAAGAAAGATTTTCCTTCTCTTCCTCCGTAGATAATATCAGAATATGCATTATCATGTAAAATAATGATATTATATTTTTTCGCAAATGCAATCAGCTCTTCATAAAAGGCATCATTCGCCGTTGCACAGACCGGATTTAACGGATAAGAAACCAGCATGTATTTTGCTGCTTTTGCCGTCTCTTCCGGAATATCGGAAAGCTTCGGCAGAAATCCGTTTTCACGGTACAAAGGATAAGTACGCACATCCGCACCGCACAGAGACGGACCGATGCTGAAGATCGGATACCCCGGATTCGGAGTTAAGACCACATCGCCCGGATTGCAGAGTGCCCAGGCAATATGAGCCATACCTTCCTGTGAACCGTTGATCGTCATGATCTCTTCCGGCTCAATGGATACACCAAATCTTCTCTTGTAAAAATTCTGCACTGCCTCCAGAAGAAACGGGCGGTCTGTCAGTGCATATTTATAATTTTCCGGATCTTTTGCCGCCTCTGAAACAGCTTCCATGATATGAGGTGCCGGCTTGAAATCCGGTGTGCCGACGGAAAGATTATAAACTTTCTTTCCCGCCTTCACCATCTCTTCTTTCTTTTCATTTAATATTGCAAAAATTCCTGCCTGAAAGCTGTCCGCTTTCTTCGAGAACTCAAATTCCATGATCCTCTCCATCTCCTTCTTGTATATCTCCTGTATCTGCGTCCGCCTGATCCGCAGATACGGTTTCTTCTGCTGTTTCATCTTTCTCATCCGCATCTTTTTCTGCCTGTCCGTTTTCAAAGTCATATTCTTCAAACGCATCACCTGCAGATGAAAGTTCCGGCTTTTTACCTTTTCTGATCCAGATCGCACTGGTCAGCAGGTAAAGTGCCACACAGATCAGGCTGATCCAGGTACCCTTCCAGAGTCCTTCCGGCGTATATTCAAACGTGATCGTGTGTGTTCCTTCTGTCACATCAACACCGGTCAGTGCATCTCCGATCATATAATAATCATCGTCTTCGCCATCGATCTTGGCGCTCCATCCTTCATCATATGGAAGAGAAAGCATCAGAACGCCGTCTTCGGCCGCTTCCACCGTTCCTTCAAACTTTCCGTCCTCAAATTTTGTGAGCTGTAACTGAGATTTGGCCAGCTCATCATGTACCTGCTGATAGAGTTCCTGATCGCAGGTCCACACTTCCGCTGTCACCGGTCCGCTCTGGTTTTCCTTAAAGGTGCAGGTGACTGTCGCATTGTCGATCGCATCAAAACATCCGAGGTCATACAAATGATCGTTATAAGTGTCATATGTTCTTGTATAATCCGGTGTCGTGATCTCAATGCTGGACACAGATGAGGTCACATCCAGATAAACCTGTTTGCCCGCCGGAAGCACGATTGTATAAGTGCCGCCGTCTTCCATGTCGATCGTCTCTTCCAGTTCAAAAAGATCTTCATCAATACCGGTTGCCATCGTCACGAAATCATTCTGTACCTCAAAATGATCGGTGCTGTCTGTCGTCCAGTCAATAATGTCATCTTTTACCATAAATCCAAGACCCAATGCCCCGCTGTTCTTATACAGATTCATATCGCCTTCCTGATCGACTTTCTCCATCTGATAGAGCTGATCGGTTCCGCGGCTCGAGAGCACATATTTTACGCCGAAAATATCATTGACCAGTTTGGTAAATCCATTATAACCGTTTTTATTCGTTCTCGCCTCAATACCGAGACCTTTGCACATATCAACCGTAGCTGCCGGCATTGTAGAGGAAAACAGAACCACGCCGTCCGCTCCGAGGAACATATTCTCGTCACGCATACGGTTGCTGTCAATCTCGCTTCGATAGAAATTATCCTGATTTCCCTGTCTGCCTTCCTGTCGTTCGGTTGTTTTTTCATAGGCGATCTGCTCATCCAGATAGGTACTTCGTCCCACAGTTCCGTTGCAGAATACACCAAAGATCGCATAACTTACCATTTCCACCGCTGCCAGGAAAAAGAAAAGAGAGCGGAAGACCTCCCGGTGCATTTTCCCAAGGCGATAGATCAGCATCGCCATACCATAGAGGAGCAGAAGTCCGATGGTGATGCCATACGTATACAGTTCCCGTTCGCCAAGTCCGGTCACTGCAGAATAGATGGCAAACGCAAGCGGTGCTGCCATCGCCAGAAGAATCTGCCATACCTTAAACTTATGCATATGCCTCCAGGCATCAAACGCCATCGTGAGCATCAGGAAAATATAGATAAATGCAAAACGGTTCGGCAGTCCGTTCTGTACATGGAAACCATGCCAGATATAGTTGAGCACATTGACATCAAAGCTTGCATAGAGTAGTACAAGCAGTGCCGTCTTTGCGATCCGTTCACGCAGCTTGATATTTTTATCCAGCAGATACAGAACAGCCAGGATCAGCGTCACCGTTCCGCAGAATGCATTGACACCGATCTGGTCGTCCGCAATGTTGATCGGTTCGCAGAACGCAAACTGGCTCGTCAGCTGCGATAAATTATTGACAAACAGCTTGATCGGGCTTGGAAAACTGTTCTCCGCAGACTCCGTAACGCCAAGTGCGACATAAGCCGGCAGCAGTACCACGGCAGCCATACCTCCTGCAAGCAGGGCATGCCAGCCGAAATTGACTGCTGAAGTAATGATGTTTTTGATCTTGATCTCTCTTGCACTGATCCACAGAACCACAAAATAAAGGCAGGAAAACAGGCAGAGCATAAAGCCGATGTAATAGTTGCAGTATAATGCATAAAACAGGGAAATGCAGAACAGACTGCCCCTCTCTCCTTTTAAAATCCGCTCGATCCCCATCATCACAAGCGGCAGCATGGCAATGCTGTCCAGCCACATCAGGTTGAAATAGTATCCGATGATAAAGCTGCCAAGAGAAAACATCAGCGAGAACACAAGCGGCATGTAAGTCTGGCCTTTGCTCTTCGTACTGAAATACCAGGCAGAGGTAAGACCGCAAAGTCCGATCTTGATCACGATCAGAAGTGCCATCGCATCCATCATATTTCTCTTCGGGAAAAGCACAATCAGGAAATTCAGCGGGCTCGCCAGATAATAGGCATACGTTGCCCAGAAATTAAAGCCCAGTCCTCCTCCAAAAGAATAGCGAAGGGAACTTCCCTGTTCCAGTTTTTCATGGAATTCCGTAAAAAACGGAAGATACTGGTGGAGTGAATCGATGATCAGCACACCATGATCTCCAAACGGAAATACCTGATTGACTGCAAATGCCAGTGCGATCGTCAGTGCCGGAATGGCAAAGCCGAGGATGCAGCAGTTGCGTTTTACCGGATTTACCGGTGCCTTCTCTTTTTCCGAGAATACAAACACTTTGCTGAAAATATAGTTCAGCACCAGCACAACCACCTGAAGTGCCAGCTTGGAACCCACTTCCGGAATGCCAAACAGACAGCTCAGAAAAACAACGCCGAACACTTCGATAAACATCGTAGAGAGACGCATTCCGATAAAACTGCCCATTTCCACAGCCAGTTCCCGCACTCCATGCGTGCGGCTTTCAAAAACAAACTGTTTGTTGACTGCGTATGCAAACAGGATAGAGAGAAAGATCGCCAGCACATTTGCAAGCGTCATATCAACCCCAAGTACAGTTCGCAGCAGGGCATAACTTCCAAGATTTACAAATGTCGTACACCCGCCAAAGAAAATATAGCGGATGCCCTGATTACGGTACAATTTTTTTATAAATTCTGCCATATTACCTTCCTTACTTTTTCTGTAAAGCGGATTCTTATGATCCGCCGCACTACGTTTTTTGGATGCTTTGATCTTTACACAGAACAAAAACAAAGTCCACACCCTGATCTTTGCATCCACATCTTTTCCAGTATATATCGACCGGCAGCAAAATGCAAGGTTTAAAGAGCGATGCCCTCCTGCAAAGAGAAGGCATAAATGATTTTTTCCTTTACTTCATGCCCGGTCGTCTGTTTCAGTGCCTTTGCATAGTAATCAAGCTGTGCCTGATAGCGGTCTTTTAACTTCTGTTCCTGTCCTTTTAAAACCCGGTCCGTCTTATAGTCCAGCAGAACGATCTGGTCTCCTTCATAAAACCATGCATCAATGATTCCCTGTACCAAAACCATTTCTTCTTTATCCCACTGCGGCCGGATATCCGATGCCGGCACACCGATCACAAACTGTTTTTCGCGATAAAGCTGACCTCTTCTGGCCGCATCTGCCGCCCGTTTCCCGATATCGGTTCGGAAAAAGTGCACGATCGCCGGAATGTTCAAAAGCGATATCTCTTCTTCGCTTATCTGCTTTTTCTTTTGAAGTTCCAAAAGCTGTGCTTCCACCTGTCGGACCGTATCCGCTGCCGTAAAATCAAGCCGCTGCATCACATGATGCATGGCAGTTCCTTTTACCGCCCCACTCTTTTCTTCTTTTGCCTCCAAAAATTTTGGGACTGTTGCCGTATCTTCCGGTTCTTTTATCAGTACGATCCCCTGATTTTCCGATTCTTCTTTCTGCTCCTGTATCTGACTTTGACGCTTGATCTCTGAAACCGAACATTTTCCCTGAATCTCCAGCCTTCCTTCATATGGATAGATTTTCGCACTCTCCTGCGTCATCCAGGCAAGAAAAGCGGCATATCCTTCCTCCTTTTCAAAAAGGTGATCTCTGAACTGCTGCAAGATCGTATCGCCGTGGTTTTCCTCATCCAGTTTTTCCCGGTACAGGTCATCTACGCTATATTTGCGGATTGGAATTTCTGACTGTATCCCTTCTTCATAGAGCACAGAACGCAGAATCCATTCGAGCATCGATGCGGCATTTTTGATCTCCAGATAAGACAGCTGCTTTTTTCCTGCCCCGCCGCTCCATTTTGAGAGCGTATCTTCCATTTTTTTGAGACTTCCGCTCAAATAGAGCTTTTCTTTTGCACGTGTCACCGCCACATAGAGGACTCGCAGTTCTTCCCCGAGACTTTCCGTCAGCAGTATCTGCTGGATCGCTTTCTTTAAGATTGTCGGTGCCTTGGTCCGAAGCAGCGGATCAACGACGTCACAGCCCACACCATAATTCTGGTGGATGGCGATCGTACTTCTGGCATCCTGCCGGTTAAATGCTTTTCCGAGTCCTGCCACAAAGACGACCGGAAACTCCAGTCCCTTGCTCTTATGGATGCTCATGATCCGCACCGTATTCTCTTCTTCTCCGATCGTACTTGCCTCACCGAAATCCACTTCATATTTCTGCAGATTTTCGATATATCGCACAAAATTAAACAGGCCGCGGTAGCTGGTACTCTCATAAGCTGCCGCCTTTTCTGCGAGCATCTCAAGATTTGCCTTTCTCTGCGATCCCGCCGGCATCGCACATACATAGTCAAAATATCCGGTTTCTTCGTAAATTTTCCACAGAAGCTCGTGCATCGGCGTATACGGCACACAACTGCGGAAATGTTCCAGCACTTTAAAAAACTTCTGAAGTTTTTCTCTTAAAATCCCGTCGCTGCCCACATTTTCATACGCCCGGCACGCTTCATAATAAGAAACTTCGGGATTCTCCGTACGGATCTTCGCCAGTTCTTCTGTCGCAAACGTGCCGATTGGAGACGTCAGCACTGCGGTAAACGGAATGTCCTGTCTTGGATTATCCAGGACACGCAGAAAGGACAGCACCGTACGCACTTCCAGTGCCGAAAAATAACCGCTTCTCGTCCCGGTGTACGCCGGAATTCCCATATCCGATAAAACTGCCAGAAATTCTTCCGACCAGCCGCTTAAGGAACGCAGCAAAATGACGATATCGCGATATTCTGCTTTTCGGTAATGCCTGCTTTCTTTGTCATAGACCAGCTCTCTTCCGACGATCGCTTTGATCTGTCCGCCGATCATACGTGCTTCGGCCTCTCTTGCATTTGTCTCTGTCACCGAATCTGCATCAAAGAGCAGGATCTCACTTCCGGAAAGCGGAGATTTTGCTGCCGTCAGATCATCCATCTCAACATTGGTGACCAGTTCTGGAAATTCGATCCCGGCATAGAGTGCCGCATTATCATCATATTCTACATTTCCGAGATTCCGGTGCATGATCTTGCGAAAAATAAAATTGACATCAAAGAGCACTTCCTTTCGGCTTCGGAAATTTTTGTGCAGCTCGATCTTCTGATTTTCGGAGTCTTCCGTCGTATAGGTATCGTATTTTTCCATGAACAGCTCCGGGCAGGCAAGACGGAACCGGTAAATGCTCTGCTTGACATCACCGACCATAAACAGATTGTTCTGCCCCATGCTGCATCTGGAAATGCTGGTCAGGATCAGCTCCTGAACCATGTTGCTGTCCTGATATTCATCGATCATAATCTCTTCGAACTGCTTTGAAAAAGCCAGTGCCGCTTCACCTGGCACCACATTTCCATTCTCTTTTTTCACCAGGATCTGCAGTGCCAGATGTTCCAGATCTGAGAAATCCAAAAGATTTCGCTCCCGTTTTTTCTCCGTAAACCGCATTCCAAACTCGGATGCCAGCATCAGAAGCATCTGTGCGGACACTTTTCCCGCCTTCAGCTCTTCTAACATCTCCTGCGGACTCTGGTAAAAATACTGCTCCTGCAAAGAGGCAATGCCTTTTTTGATCTGATCACGCAAAAGCTTTACCTGTTCCCGCTTTTCATCCGATACTTCTTCATCTTTTTTTCTGGAAAGCACTGCAAATTTTCTGATGTTCAGAAAACGTCTGGCATATTCTGCGTAATCATTGCCTTTCGAAAGCTGTTTTAAGATCTCGCCATCCTGCTCCAGGGCATCTGCGTACATCCACGGTCCGTACGGCGAATTTGCGACTTTCAGGGCTTCTTTTCGGATCATTTCCAGATCATTCAGGGTCTGATCGACCTGCTCACAGATCATTTTCATCCATTCACTTGAGATCAGATCTTCCAGTGTATCAATATCATAATTTTTCTTACATTCTTCCAGCCATTCTTCCGGCCATGGATGACTTCTGGAAAATTCATAGACCTGCCAGATCATTTCGATCAGATTCTCATCATTTTTTCCGTTTGCAAAACATTCCACAAACTGTAAAAAGTCCGTATCGCCCTCCTGATACTTTTCTTCCAGAAGCTCTTCTGCCGTATCTCGCCGCAGAAGTTTTGCCTCTCCTTCATCCACGATGGAAAACGCCGGATCCAGATCGATCAGATGAAAATATGTCCGAAGCACCGACTGACAGAAACTGTCGATCGTCGTGATCTGTGCATGGAAAAGCAGCGTTTCCTGTCTTTGCAGATTCTCGTTATCCGGATCTGCGAGCAGCCTTTTCTGGATTTCCAGTCCGATCCGCTCACGCATCTCTGCCGCCGCAGCTCTTGTAAACGTCACGATCAGCAGACGGTCAATATCCACCGGATGTTCCCTGTCCGTGATCTTCTGCAAAATACGTTCTACCAGAACGGCCGTCTTTCCGGAACCTGCCGCCGCCGAAACCAGAATATTTCGGTTTCGAAGCCAGATGACCTGCTTCTGTTCTTCTGTCCACAGATTTCCCATCAAAAATCCCCTCCTTCTCGCAAAAATTCCCAGATATCATCCGGATCCAGTTCTTTGAGCCTCCGGTAATGCATGCCCGGTATTTTCCGATCAAAACCGCAGATATCTTTAAATTCACAGTAATCGCAGGCTGTTTTTCCTTTCTTTTCATAAGGATTGATCTTTACATCTCCCTCAAGGATCGCACATCCGATCGCCCGCATCTTCTCTTCCACAAATTTCGAAAGTGTCAAAAACTGCTCTTCGGATGCCACACTCGCATAGCGAGAATAGCTGCCGTCTTTGTTTCTGGCAACCGGAATGACCTCGGATGTTTTCTCCAGACTGCGGTCAAGTGCTTCTACCACTTCACTTTCTGCATTGACAAGACCATTTGGACGCAGCTCTTTCAAAATCCGTTTTTCCAGCTCTTCTTCGCTCTCCCCATGCTTCTGATCCACGATTGGATCTTTCATTGCATAATAGAAGATGCCTGCCGGTTTTATTTTTTTATCCGGATGAATGCGTTGTTCCATCTCCAGTGCCGCATTCAGATAAACGACAAGCTGCATCTGCAGTCCGTAATAAAATTCCTGTAGATCAAACACTTTATTTCCTGATTTATAATCTACGACTTTTACCAGAACTTCATCCTCCGTTTCGTACAGATCAATGCGGTCGATCCGCCCTTTCAGCCGCATCGTCTCTTCGTCCGAAAGTGCGATATTCACCGCCTTCAAGTCCGAAGAACTTAAAAACGGCACTTCAAAATTGGACGGAATAAAGTTTCCGGCACGCACCTGCCTGGTCAGTGCCCAGATCGTGCGTTCCATGATCCGCTTCATGCGGCGGATCACATATTCATTTCTGGCACTGGAATGCAGAAGGGTTGATGCATAAGCTTCGGAAACCTCTTCTACCGTCTCCGCCGCCAGACATTTCTGTTCTTTCTCCGGAATGTTAAACCAGGTATATTCGCTCGCCTCCACTTTTCGTGCGTAAGACTCCAGCACCTTATGGAAAATATTCCCCATATCCACCGGCTGGAATACAAACAGATCTCTTTGCGATACCCGAAGACCATAATTCAGAAAATGTGCATAGGAGCACGCCGAAAATTTCTCCAGCCTGCTGACACTGTTGACCAGCGTCTGTCCGTAAAGCCGTTTTGCCGTCGTCTTTGACATCGGCTCCGTCTTTCCATGCAGAAAGGCCGCATCCAGCAGCTTTTTCGCCAGATCCTGATATTTTTCCTGTCCTTCGTACCATCCAAACAGACTGGCCGCCGTCTTCTCCACGTTTCCAAGTGCCGCTTTTCTCAGTCCGTCCGCCAGATGCACAATCCCGCTCTCTGCCGTTGTGATCCTTGCAAGCGGATCTTCAATCAGATCTTCATCCTGAAGCGTCAGCTGCGGAAACATCCTTAAAATACTTCCGACCACATAGGAAGGACGCAGCACTCGTCCGTCCAGCCCCATCCTTCCGTAAGAAAGATAAAGCTTTGCCGATGGTTTTGTTAGATTCAGATACAGATAAAACTTCTGGATATAACTGTTTTCTCTTGCCGTCGGTGCCAGTTCCATGCCAAGCTCGGATAAGGTTTCCCGGTCCATATCGGAGAGAATACTGGTTTTTTCTTCTTTTTTCGGCACCCAGCCGTCATTCAGCCCCAGAAAAAACAGTACTTTGATGTCCTTTAACCTGGTACGCTCGATATCGCCGACCAGCACACAGTCCATCGTCGGAGGGATCATGCCAACCTTGGCCTCCTCAAATCCGGCATCGAGGATTTCGGTATATTCCTGAAGGCTCATCGGCTCATCACCAAGCAGCTCCACCAGTTTGTCAAACAGCTCGATCACTATGCCGTAGATCTGCTCGTATTCTCTTACAAGGTCATAAGCCTCTTCCTGCTCAAATTTTTCCCGGTAATCCTGCATTTTCTGCTCAATACCATAATGCACCATCAGATCATAAAGTGCTTCTGTTTTCTGACGCACCGTCCCGTCCTTTTCTCTGACCTGATCCACAAAGGCAAGCAGCGGCGGCAGGATCTTCTCTTTGAACGGTTCTTCCTGTTCATCCCACGGCTCTTCCCAGCGTCTGCGGCTGCTGATCCCATTTGCCAGCACATAGTTTTCCAGCCGGTCGATCTCATCCTTTTTTAGCCCCGCAAGCCCGGTTCGCAGATAACGGAACATACTTTCATAGCGAAAGCTTTTGGCTGCGATCTGAAGGGCCGCCCGCAGAAATTCAACCAGCGGATTTAAGAGGAGCTTCCTGGTGCGGTCGATAAAACACGGAATGCCTTTCTGCTGCAATTCCTTTTTCATATGGTCACCAAATGATTCCATATCCCCGGTGATCACGGCAATATCCCGGTAACGCAGATTCTCTTCACGCACCAGATGCCAGATCGTCCGTGCCGCAAATTCTGCCTCTGCTTTCGCATCTCTTGCCACATGCAAAGACAGCTCCCGCTCCAGCTTCTGTGAATCTTGGACTTCATAAATCTGATTGCCCGGTCGGAACAGATGTCTCTCCAGAAAGCGAAGTGCCGGTGCACTTCTGAAACGGATGCTTCCTTCTTTTCCGAGCACTTCCGGCTTTTCCAGCATACAGCCACATTCTTTTGCCGCCCCGGCCAGCTGCTGTATCGTCTTTTTGCTCAGATAAGAGAGTTTATGCATGGAAACCTTTTTCATCGGATCTTCCCAGGCATCCAACGTCACCGTGACATAGATTTTCTCCGCCGTCTGCATCAGTTCCCTCAGCAGCTTGTTCTGGATCGGCGTAAATCCGGTAAATCCATCCAGAGCGACCACACAGCCTTTTAAAATTTCAGATTTTTTTACGACATAACAAAGCTCTTCCAGGATCTCTTCCGAAGTAATATACTTTCCCTGAAGTTCTTCCTGAAATCCCTCATACAGGTTTCGAATATCCTGTAATTTATAAGATAATGCATCTTTTTTCCCCGAACGCAGCTGCTCATCCAGTTCTTCCAGTGAAACATCATACTGCTTCAGCTCAGAAATGATGGATTTGACCTGCGAAATATAGCCGGGCTTGCGAAAATTTCGTCCAAGCACCGTCAGATCATTTTTCTGACGGGATGCCACACGCCGCAGCAGCAGATTCTTTCCGGTGTCCTCCAGAACGGTGTGTGTATCCACCCCGACTTCCTCAAAGATCCTCCATGCCAGACGCAAAAAGCTCTGCACATCAATATTTAAAATTCCCCTGTTTGGATGCAGTTCTACGAGTTCCCGCTGTGTCTGCATGGTAAACTGCTCCGGAACGATCACGATAAACTCCCGGTCCGGCTCCCGTATGGACTGCTCTATGATTTTTTTATAAAGTGTATACGATTTTCCACTGCCGGATGGACCGTAGATCAACTGCAATGACATAAGCATTTCCCTTCCTGTGTCCTGTTTTGCCTGATGCTGCAAAGTGGTTCCGCACAAAGTACAGAACCACTTTTTTCACAGTAAGAATGCCGGAGGCATCCTGTTTCCTATCTTGCCTGAAGATGAGTCAGTCTTTCTTTTACCTGATCCATCATCTGGCTGTATTTCTCTAATTTTGCACGTTCCTCTGCAACTTTGCTCTCCGGTGCCTTGCTCATGAAACGCTCATTGCTCAGCATGCCGTTGACACGTGCCAGCTCTTTTGTCAGACGCTGTTCTTCTTTTTGCAGACGCTCGATCTCTTTGTCGATGTCAACCAGTTCTGCAAACGGCATATAGATGACTGCCTCCGGAAGCACGGCAGATACTGCATCTTCGTCGATGCCGCTGCGGTCTGCCTGAACCGTCACTTCGCTTGCACTTCCAAGGGTTGCAAAGAATACTTTTCCGTTTTCGAACGTATTTCTCACATTCTCGCTTTCGGATACGACAAATACTTTTGCTTTCTTGCTTGGCGGTACGTTCATGCCTGTACGCACGTTTCGGATACCGCGGACTGCCTCTTTGATCATCTCAACGGCTGCCTCATCCTCTGCAAAATGCCACTCTTTAGTGAACTCCGGCCATTTGGAGATCATGATGGATTCTTCCTCGGACTGCAGCGTGCAGAAGATCTCTTCTGTGATAAACGGCATATACGGATGCAGCAGTTTCAGAGCATTTACCAGAACCGTCTTCAGTGTCCAAAGTGCTGCTGATTTTGTGGTATCTCCGTCATTATACAGACGCGGTTTTACCATCTCGATGTACCAGTCGCAGAATTCTTCCCAGATAAAATCATACACTTTCTGAACAGCAATACCCAGTTCATATTTATCCATGTTCTCAGTTACTTCTTTTGCCAGTGTATTGACTTTGGAGAGGATCCATTTATCGGCTGCCGTCAGCTGATCTTTCGGCATTTCACCCGGAACTTCTGCTTTTTCAAGGTTCATCATGATAAATCTGGATGCATTCCATACCTTGTTTGCGAAGTTACGGCTTGCCTCCACACGCTCCATGTAGAAACGCATGTCATTTCCGGGAGCATTTCCGGTGATCAGTGTCAGACGCAGGGCATCTGCTCCGTACTGGTCAATGATTTCCAGCGGATCAATACCGTTTCCTAAAGATTTACTCATCTTTCTTCCCTGGGAATCACGCACCAGACCATGGATCAGTACATGATGGAACGGCACTTTTCCGGTCTGCTCGATCGCAGAAAATACCATACGGATCACCCAGAAGAAAATGATGTCATATCCGGTTACCAGCACATCGGTCGGATAGAAGTAATCAAAATCTTCGGTCTTATCCGGCCAGCCAAGTGTGGAGAACGGCCACAGTGCGGAAGAGAACCAGGTATCCAGTGTATCTTCATCCTGTTTAAAGTGTGTGCATCCGCATTTCGGGCAGACCTTCGGCATTTCTTTTGCAACGACCACTTCGCCGCACTCGTCACAGTAATATGCCGGAATACGATGTCCCCACCAGAGCTGTCTGGAAATACACCAGTCACGGATGTTCTCCAGCCAGTGCAGATAGATCTTGTCAAAACGATCCGGTACAAAATTCAGCTCGTTCTTTTTCAGAGCTTCGATCGCCGGTTTCGCCATCTCCTGCATCTTTACAAACCACTGCGGTTTGATCATCGGCTCAACGGTTGTCTTACAGCGGTCGTGTGTGCCGACGCTGTGTGTATGCGGAACAACTTTTACCAGAAGTCCCAGTGCATCCAGGTCTGCTACCATGGCTTTTCTTGCCTCATAACGATCCATGCCTGCATATTTGCCGCCCAGTTCATTGATGGTCGCATCGTCATTCATGATATTGATCTCCGGCAGATTATGTCTCTTGCCAACCTCAAAGTCGTTCGGGTCGTGTGCCGGTGTGATCTTTACGCATCCAGTTCCAAATTCTTTATCTACGTAAGAATCCGCGATCACCGGGATCTCACGGTCTGTCAGCGGCAGCTTCAGCATCTTGCCGACCAGATCCTGGTATCTTTCATCTTCCGGGTTTACGGCAACGGCCGTATCTCCAAGCAGTGTCTCCGGACGAGTGGTCGCGATCTCCACGAAACGTCCTTCTTCTCCGACGATCGGGTAATTGATATGCCAGAAGAATCCGTCCTGATCCACATGTTCTACCTCTGCATCTGAAATGGAAGTTTTACATACCGGACACCAGTTGATGATCCTGGAACCTTTGTAAATATATCCCTTATTATATAATTTCACAAAAACTTCTTCTACCGCTTTGGAGCATCCTTCGTCCATCGTGAAACGTTCTCTGTCCCAGTCAGCAGAAGAGCCCAGTTTTTTCAGCTGGTTTACGATACGTCCGCCGTATTCTTCTTTCCACTCCCAGGCGTGTTTTAAAAACTCCTCACGTCCGATATCATTTTTATCAATGCCCTGCTCTTTGAGTTTCTGGATGACCTTTACTTCCGTAGCGATCGCCGCGTGGTCGGTTCCCGGCTGCCACAGTGCATTATAGCCCTGCATTCTTTTATAGCGGATCAAGATATCCTGCATCGTGTTGTCCAGTGCATGTCCCATATGCAGCTGACCGGTTACGTTTGGCGGCGGCATAACGATCGTAAACGGTTTCTTGCTGCGGTCGACTTCCGCATGGAAATATTTCTTATCCAGCCAGTTCTGATAAATACGATCCTCGATTCCCTTCGGATCATAAGTCTTTGCCAATTCTTTGCTCATGTTGTCCTCCTGCTGTTGTTTGTTCTGCACATTAAATTAAATACACTCCAGACGGAATGTTTCAACGAAAAAAGCCCTCTGCATCATCTCCGGAAACGGAGATTCTGCAAAGGGCGTCATTTACGCGGTACCACCTTTTTTCATATACATCACAGACGGATGCATACCTCATTTCCCTTTAACGTCGGGTCACGTGAAAGCTTACTGTCCTGTCCGCGTATACTTATCTGCATACCGCCTGTCACAGAACTCGTTCTGCCCTCCGGCTCCAAAGCTACCTTCCATCCACGCATCCTTAGGTTTCCTTCCAGCCTGCGAAAAACCCTCTCTGAAAGAGCTGTGTATGTACTCCTCTTCTTCCTCGCCTTTGTCCACGTTAATCATAGCGAAGGCAGACGGATTTGTCAAGAGATGACTGTGGATTTTGTTCCGGTGAAATTGATGCGAAAATACTATTGAGCCGGCCAGCAATCCATGATACACTTGACACACAGAAGATTTTGCAATATTTCGCTTTTCTTTCTGGTGCTAATGATGAAAGGAGTTTTTTTATGCCTGTATTTGATTTCAATAACACCCCGGAACCGGATGCTGTTCCGGAATGTACTTATACCACCTTTGCTTCCGACGAAAATGTTTCTTCCGCAGACAAACCGCTTCTTGTCCTTGACAACAGCAAAAAAGCCTGGAAACATCACTCCTGCGGAACGTTTACCAATCAGAACAAGCGTACCGCTTTTGAATTTAAAGAAGATGATGGTTCTACTGTAATCGCTGATATCAAAAAAGTGGATGCCCGCTTTGTAAGCCTGCTCCGCTGGCTCGGCGAAAATCACATTCCGGTTCGTTTATCCGGTGAAAACCGGGAGGGCGGCTATATGGTTTACCGTATCCGCGAGACTGCTTTCGGCGGTGGCACCAAGCTTTCTGCAGAGGATGGTTTCCTTCAGTTCATGATTGAACGTCTGCTTGCAAGCAATGCTCCGCTTCTGGAAGAATGTGAAGACGAAGATCTGGAGGAAGTCGGCGATGAGATGAAACTGACCAGCCTTCAGAGCATCACAGACTTTATGATCTGTGCCGGCCGCACCTTGCCGGATAATATCCGCCTGTGGGCAAGACGCAACCTTGCCGTTGCACGTTCCCATGAAGTTTCCCCTGAAGAACGCCGCCATGCCCAGCGTGCCCTCTCCATCATGATGAACATTCAGTGGAAGAGCAATTACTTCGAAGCCATCGATCCGGTTGCTGCACGCCGTATTCTCGATGAAGAACTTTACGGTATGGAACGCGTCAAACAGCGTATCATGGAGACGATCATCCAGATCAACCGCACGCATACCCTGCCGGCATATGGTCTGCTGCTGGTCGGCCCTGCCGGAACCGGTAAATCTCAGATTGCCTATGCCGTTGCACGTATCCTGCGTCTTCCTTGGACTACGCTTGACATGAGCTCCATCAACGATCCGGAACAGCTGACCGGAAGCTCCCGTGTCTATGCAAACGCAAAACCCGGAATCATTATGGAGGCTTTCTCAGTATCCGGAGAGTCCAATCTGGTCTTCATCATCAACGAGCTGGATAAGGCAGCCTCCGGCAAGGGAAACGGCAATCCGGCAGACGTGCTTCTGACCTTGCTTGACAACCTCGGCTTTACCGATAACTATATGGAATGTATGATTCCAACGACCGGCGTTTATCCTATCGCCACAGCCAACAACAAAGAGCAGATCAGTGCACCTCTGATGTCACGTTTTGCCGTGATCGACATCCCGGATTACACACCGGATGAGAAAAAGATCATCTTCTCCAAATTTGCACTGCCGAAGATTCTCAAACGTATGAGCCTCAAAGAGAATGAGTGCAAGATGACAGACGAAGCACTGGATGCTGTAATTGAACTGTTCTCCAATACCTCCGGAATCCGTGATCTGGAACAGGCCGCCGAACATATCGCAGCAAATGCACTGTATCAGATCGAAGTTAACCGTGTTTCCGAAGTTGTGTTTACCGCAGAGATGGTACGCAGCCTCTTACGCGACTAAGCATACATGGAAGATTTATGCATGTGCAAATGAACGCCATAAAATAGTTTTGTAAAAATAGTACGCCATGATGATTCGAAAACAATCTCCTGACACGCATCGTTTCCTGTTCGGTTC
>ERZ773104.57-NODE-57-length-147830-cov-6.708706_pt1 | contig 147830 bp, 147 predicted proteins | sample MGYA00511920_ERZ773104 | MGnify/ENA primary metagenome ERZ773104 (study PRJEB29015, sample SAMEA2737857) | human gut metagenome | biome: human gut; feature: human-associated habitat; material: faeces | place: China | collected 2012 ... | reverse complement strand
TGAATTGTTGGCATATAAAAGTCCTCCTTAAATATATTATAATAAAGTATTAAATTAAATAAAAACGGATATACTTGATCAAGTATATCCGTTTTTATTTTTTAATGATAAACACACGTAGATCTATACTTATATAAGCTAGACATAGGGGTCACATGCTTTCCTAGTCTATAGCTTTCAGTACGCAAATCGTACGCATCGTTCAAATCACACAATTCAGGAATAGAAAGTTTTCTTTTCCCAAACATCTTTATATATTTGATGTCATGCGTTTTCCCATAATATTTTACTTGAGGATCAAACCCAGTAATATTACTTCTAGCTCTTTTTATATAAGAAAATACCGAATTATGATGAACTTTACATGACGCTAAAGTTCTCCTACTCTTTTTATATTTTAAAAGTTTAAGTCTAGGCATTATATCTCCTCTTTGCGTTATGTGCATAAATTCCTAAGTGTTTTATAAATTTCATGGGTGGTATTTTAGATCTACTTGCAACATATTTTAATTTGTATAAGTGAGCAAATGATGTAAGAGTAATATCATCATCATCTTTTCCGCAATCATTGCCTTTTCTACTGATTGGTGGAATAATACGCATGTATCCGTCTTGATATATTACTCTCGTGTGGTCTTCGTTCATATTAGTTAGATTCTTAGCCATTGCAAATACATGTAGCCGTTTACAATGATCAAAATATGACAAATCAAGTTTTCGTTTTCTTGATAATTCAGCATTATGCTTTAATGTATTTCTCATATTATTCCCCGTATGTATGATCAGGATCCAATTCCTGATCTGGATCTGGTTTAGTAGCTTCATCAGACATAGATATCTTTTCTATGTCTAATATATCCCTTAATAAAATACTTACCACTTCACTATTAAAATCTTTAGATGAATCTAATATAATCATTCCAGTAGCAGTACAAGAACTACAACTGCAGCATCCATATGTACAACTTCCATTAGTATCGTAAGCTTTTACAGGAAGAATGTCTTTGATAGTTCCATTCTTTGTAAGTTTCTCTCCATTGCTTCTGTATGTAACTATTACATTATCATCTTTAGATAAAGTCATGTGTTTCTCTGATTTATCATCAAAATATAAATTTATTTCTGTGGTATAAATAACTTTAGAATCGTTTTGAACTAATAAAGCCATAATATTAATAACCTCCTTAAGATTTTATAATTTAGTTACCAAAACGTATTATTAGCACGCTTCGACAAATTAACTACTTTTTTTCTTCTACCTAGTTCAATTAAATTTGTTCGATTTCTCCTTTTCTTTGATTTAAGACTCGCAGCATTTACGGATACAAAAATATCATATGGTATAACATAACAATCTGTTTTAATATTACCATTTTCATGCTTTGTACTTATACTTGTTTTAAATCTAGTCCTTCTATTTATTTGAAAAGATTTACCTTTCTCGAAATTTGTAATTAAAAGACGTACATAATTGAATTTAAAAATCGGTAAATTCCTGGATGGGATACTTTCCAAAGACATAGTATGTCTTGTTATATATTTTAAACTTCTCATTTATTTTACCTTCTGATTGGATATATGCTTTAAAGAGTGCATACATTTATGCCATCTACGCCTATTTTCACCTAATAAAGATATACACTTCGCTTTTTTATTTTTATCACTGGTAATCAACCTTAAATTTTTTATTATAGTACAATTTATATCAACACAAGAAAATTCATGCCATCTTTTCCTTTTGCCATATTTGTCTTTATATTTAGATTGGTATCTATGGTATTCATTGTTTGGACTTATTGTAAAAGAATAGTGGATTGGATTTTTGGATTTCCAAAATCTTATCTCACTTTTAGGCACTAATCTCAAATAAGGTAATTGCTTAGTCTTATTTTTAAATACAATATACCTTAAAATATTTCTTTTTGAATTCCTATAAAATTCTCTCATAGTTTCACCTCATTTCATAAAAATACTGATATACCAATTCGGTATATCAGTATTATAATATATAAATTATTTTGAGGTTGAACCTATTCCACCAATTCTTTCACCATCCGCTTTATCATCTTCTGTTGTTTCATATTTCATAAAGATACCTTGCGCTACAGCTTTATGAGATTCTGTTACATAATGATACACCCCATTATTTGTTAAAGATATAATGATATCTCCTTCATTATTAGTATTATTATAATAGTCAGAATCTATAATTCCAGTAGTATTAGTTATGCATAAATCATGTTTAATGCCTAAACTACTTCTAATATGTACTTGGAGTACAACTCCTTCTGGCATTTTAGCTTTAATACCTGTAGGGAATTTCACTTTCTTCTCTGGATCAATATTAATTTCAAACGGACAATTAAAATCGTATCCAGCAGATCCTTTTGTTTTTCTTGTTGGTACTTCAATTCTATTATAAATATTTTTTAAATAATCACTAAAACTAGGGTAATCAGTATCCCATACAACTCTCTGATCTATATCGCATGATAATGTGTCTTTTAAAAATGTCCCAAATGATACTTTCTCGAATTTAATGTCTTTCATAATTACTTTCTCCTTTTATTATTTTATCTAAATGTCTTACTAAAGATAAAAATATATCCCATATATCTTAAATGATATATGGGATATATTTTGTGTTGACTAACAGGACTTAATAATATTTTTCGCAGAAATCAGTTTATCTTCTACTGATTATAAAAAAGTTATATAGTTTATTATTTTTTACATAAACATTGTAAATTATTGAATATATAATCGTTGCTACCAATATTTCCTTTTTCATCTAATATATAGGTTTTTATAAATCCTGATATATATTGTGCTTCACAAACATTAGCGCACTTGGTTATATCATTAAAATCTGTATCCATCTCAAGAGTACTAATCCATTTATCATAATTATCGTATATAGTTTTTATAAGTTTATTATCAGATCCTCTTTCATAATATCTTTCGATCATTATTGGCTTATTATCCATAGGAGGATATAATAAGAAAAAGTATATATTGTTTTCTATTAATGCTCTTAATACTGGTTCATGTGTAGATACAAAAATAAAATCTACTTTACCAATAAGACTTTTAATATGCTCTATGTAGTTATTTGGAAACTCTGGATTTCTAATCTTATTTCCTTCCTCATCAATAGTCCAACTAAATTGGCTACTATCTGAATCTGATACAGTAAATCCATTACAATTATTCTTGTAAAAGGTCTTTCCCATTCCTGGAAATGCTGCTATTACAATAGTTTTGTTTTTAAGTTTAACTTCTAACATTTTATTTTCCTCCTTTTATTAAAAAAATAAAGAGGGGGGTTTAAACCCCCTCTTTATTTATTCTTTATCAGTAGTATCGGTAGCTTCAGATTCATTATTGAAAAGAGCATTTTCGATTCTTTCTAACCTATCTTCAATACCATTAGAAGTCTTTATTTTATTATGTGCATTATAAGCTCTCGCTTCAAATACAGCTTGCTGCATTTCATCTACTACTGAAACTGCATTATTGTATAATTTATTCAATACATTACCTTCATCGTTATTGATAGCTTCAGATACTTCTACATCCTGTACAACTTCTTCTTTTGGTTCTTCTTTAATCTGAGATTCTTCTGGAATATCAGATTTATTCTCAATTTTCTTAAGAATAAGATTCTGTAATCTAGACTGATTAATAGTCTGAAGGCCAAGCTTATTTACTACTGTATCTCTGATATCTTCAATATCTTTCTGATTTAAATCGAAAGATTTACACATAGCATCAATACGTTTTGCAGATAATTCTTTGACTTCTACTCTAAGATCGAATCTTCCATCTCTCTTAACGGCTTCATCGAGATTATCTACATAGTTTGTTGTAGCTACGAAGATAACGTTTGTTGGTGATGATGTAGAATCAAGGAACTGTAATAATTTATTGATAATTTTCTTATCTTCTTTATCACTATCCTTTCTATCTCTTGATTTAACTACGGCATCAATATCTTCCATAAGTACTACGTACTTTTCTTTATCTGCATTGATAGATTCTACTAATGCATTTACGTCAAGCGTAGCAAATGATGCCATATCAATTGATACTACATCATAATTGTAATAAGTGGCAATCGCTGTTACTAATGATGATTTACCAGTTCCAGGCGCCCCATATAATAAGATACCTGTTTTATATAACAGAGATCTATCTTTATATACAGGCTCATTTGATAAGAATTTATCAAGATGATTTGTAATCTGTTCTGCTACATTATCATCAAAGAATAAAGTTTCTAATGGTCTTGTATGAAGATCGGATGACATTACATTGAAATACAACGCATCTTTATCATCTCTACTATATCCGCCACCTGTTCCAGAAACTTTGTAATTGGTTAAGTATTTTGACCCAGTATCATTGATTTCATGAGCCAATCTTCTTGCATATTTCAGCATATGTTTTCCAAAGACATAAATGTATAAGAATTTAGGCTGTTGTTCCTGATTTCTGCTATCTCCATTACCGGTCCCTTCATATCTTGATGGACCTGCATTTACATAGAAGAATGTATCTTTCTCAATTTTGCATACAAATTTCTTATCAATGATATATCTCTGTGAAGGCATAGATTTATTATCCTTATTTCTGTCTAATAAAGACTGTGGATTGGAAACATGTTTATCAAACTTCTTATCATATTTCTCGATCCATTTAAACGCTTTATCAAATTCTGCAGAAGTGAGATTAAATTCAATTCCAAATTTGTTCTTCACCCATTCCATTCCACCACCAATAATATATTCACTGGCTAAGTTTCTCAGTGAATACGGATTGGTGAACTGTCTAAAGATTCTTTCATATTCTTTCTTGCTGTTACTCATTTAAGTTTCCTCCTAAAATTTATATATTGTATTGTAACTTACACGTTAATAATATACCATTAAATGTAATTTTATTCTTAATCATACGGATGATCATTTGAATAATCTATAAGAGCTTTTATTTTAGATATCGATGGCATATCAATATCTTTGCATTCTTCTTTCAAAGTATAACTTTTTAATTTCATTTTAAGACTAACCTCGTTTCCTACACTAGATCGTTCTTTAAGCGTGCGTGACGAATATCTATTCCCATAGGTCAATCTCGATAGATTTCTTGTTCTAAATCCTTTGAAAAACGTTAAGCAAGAATCAAACTTATCAAATATTTCACATTTCAATCTTATTCTAAATTCACTATTGTTCTGTCTTATTCCATATGACAATGCTTTTTTCATTTTATCTCCTTATCTATAATCTTCGATACTAGCATTTTCTATTATTCTACGTATTCCAGATAATCCTATTGATTTTTTATATAAAGATCTCCCCTTTAAAGAAATTGATCTTTTAATCGCTCTGTATCTTAGTGGACCAGCACATCTTCTAACATATCTCTTTCTAGCAAAATGATCAATGGTACGTATTCCAGAAGTATCGTGATCGTATATAGGATAATATTTTATGCATTCTTTATAATAACTAATTGGGAGTGCAATTTTTTCTATCTCTATATGTTTTATAGTCAACTCGTGGTCTTTACGTTTAACTGAGGAACATAATCCTTTCTTCATTTTATTTTCTCCTTAACAAAAATAATCAGGATTTATTTTGGCTTCGCGATCGACTTGCCTAATAAATTTAAAAGGCGGAACATCGTGAGCTTCTTCTTTTAATGAATATATTTTATATTGATCTTTAACGCATCTTTCTTGTTTTGATAACGGCCATGCCGTTTTCGCATTCATTTTCTTTAAAGGACTTACAAATTTGCGGCTCTTTTCTTTTATATTTATAGATAATTTATAAATATTTTTTCTTAAAGTTCTTTCATTCTGTTCAAAATCATCATCTACTGTAAATTTATACCTAACAATAACTCCCCCGTTTCTCTTTATAAATAATTGTGGTAATCCCTTGATCATTTATTGTACCTCCTATTATAATCTCTAGCAAGTTTAAAATATTTGGAATAATTTAATAAATTGAGTGATCCTGATTTAGAAATCTTGCTAAATGGGCATATTTTTATTATTTCCGATAAAGATATTTTGGTACCTTTAAAACTTTTAAATTGACGTATAATCGGTAACCCCATATATTCTCTTCGAATATCTGTTGAAGAATAACGCATTGTCCTAGCTGTTTCCGATATACAGATCATGATCAACCTTTTATCATCTGTATTATTATATTCTAAATACTCTTTCATCTTATTTTTACCTCCTTTTATTCTGGACTATACTAATGCGAGTCATATGTATCATCTCGCGTAATGTCGGAATTTCAAAATCTTCATTAAAATAAGCTATTTTGGCTAATCTTGTACTTTCTATTCTTCTTGCTATAGCTCTAATATTACGGCGGTGATTGCATTTATATGCAATACTATTTACAATAGAGCATTTCCATATATTATTGGATCTTGCTTTCAAAGTTTGTTTTTTCTTTTGGTACATATTCTGATTAAATGATTTATAAGAACTCATTGATCTAGCAGATGTCATTATCATCCCCCTCCTTTCATCAATAGAATAATATACATCTATACGAAATATTTCGTATAGATGTATAAAAATTATTTATTTGCTAAACTTATTGTCAATGCATAATATTTTAATATAGATTTAAAATAAGATATCTTAGTAGCTAATCTAGATTTTCTCTTTCTATAATTTGGAGAATTTTCATCTAGCCATTTCTCTATAATCTCTTTCTCTCTAATAATGTTTGGGTTCTTAGTATTAGGTTTAGGAGTTATAGATTTGGCTACAAACTCAAGCCCAGTTACAGATTTATTCTCTGAATTAGCCATATACTCAGAAACCATAATTCTTAATAATTCTTTCACTTCCATCAAGTTCTGAGGATCATCTTGTATTCCTTCTATTATACTCTTTATTTCATCTGTCTTTACATTAGCATCTTTACATTTCTTGCAAATGGACAAGTCTACTCCATGAGTAGTAATCTTATTCATAGCATTTTCTACGTACCCTTCAGCCTTAATAGAATCATTCTCTGCTAATCTAAAATTATCCTGTTCATAAGAATCACTATCATAAGATAAATAAGCATCACTATTTTGATATACATCTTTAAATACTGCTACTATATTACCTAAGAATGATTTAATTCTTCCGTGTAACTGTTGTACAATATCTGCTATATCTTCATCGTCAGCGTCATCATTGCATAATTTCTTTTCATATGTATCTAACCATGTTCTACATATACTTTTTATAGCTCCGAATACAGTACCTTCTCTTTTTAAATCAAATTTTTGAGATAATACATTATTTACTACATATTCAAGTATATGTCTTTTTGGTGGATAAATAAATTTTTGCGAATGAATAGACGGATAAAAGTTACCACTAAATGCTAAATATATAGAAGATATTTCAGCACGTTTTCTATCATTATGTTTTAAAAAATGCCTTATTACCATCATTTGTGTTGGCACTAATGGTACTTTCATGCATCTTGGATTAAAGTTCATATCCCAATAATAAGTTTTACTTAATATACTTTCTACATCTTTAGGATTTATATTTAAAGTCAAAAAATAATTATTGGTGTCTTCTGCAGTAAATAATATCCTCGCTTGAGGAATTGTATCGTAGATATCTGCAGATCTTGCTTGAAAGAATTTAGACAAAAAATTAATATATTTGGTTTGATTTTTTGAAATAGCACTAGATACTATTGGATATAGTTCTGGTACTATAATTGACGTAATTTTGGGCATAATGTCTCTACCACCTTTAATGAAGTTTATTACTCCATTGTTTTCGGTGGTAGAGAATTTTTATTTTGAAATTATGATATTTTTATATTCTCGATTTTATTTAAACCTTGTGATATTTTTATAATTTCTGATTTTATTTTGCGACTATGATATTTAAATCAAAATGATTTTATTTAATTTTCCTGATGTTTTGCCCTTTTTAATTTTATTTAATCTTTATGATATATTTCCAAAAATAATTTTATTTAACTGCTACGATATTTTATAATTTCTGATTTTTATTTCTGCTCATTGATCTTTTTCCGACTGTGAATCACTTTGTAAGTATGATATTTATGCGTTTCTGGTTTATTATTAAAGAATGATGTTTATACTTTTTTAATTTTACTTCAGTAATATGATATATATACTTTGATGGTTTATTTGTATCATACGATATTTTCACCTATTTGATTTTATTTAAATCCTATGATATATTTTATTTGTTAATTTATTTTGTCGGTATGATATTTCGAGATTTCTAATTTTTTCACTATCATTGATGATTTTATAATTTATGAATTGCTTACATTCTCTGATATTTTTATCAATATGAGTTACTCCATAAATATGATATTTAGGAATATATGGTTTATTATTGAATCATGATGTTTGAGCTTTTTGATTTTACTCTAACAATGTGATATTTATACGCTTTGGGTTTATTTATATCCACTTGATATTTCGAGCTATTTAATTTGCTTAAGGACAATGATACTTTTTCGTTTTCGGCTTATTATTACCCTACGATATATCAATTTCATTAATTTATTAGCGTTAGATGATATATTAGATACATTAATTTATTGGTGTTATATGATACTTTTTTAAGCATAATTTTACTTTTGCAATTTGATATTTAAAAATCCCCTGGTTTATTAAATTCTTTTGATATTTTTGTCGAAATAATTTACTTGCTCTTTTTGATATTTATTAATATTTGGTTTATTATTATATATTGATATTTTCACAGCGATAATTTTACTTTCTTGATATGATATTTAAAATTTTTATGGTTTATTTATCCTATATGATATTTTTTACATATTAATTTAAATCAGAGACAGGTAACTTACCTGTCTCTGATATATTTTATTTATCCATTATATTTTGGATATTCCGCTCTCTTATCTGGTTTAAATGTAAGTTCTGTTTCAAACGGTACTTCTGGTTTGATATAGTCTACATGACCGAGTCTAGAGATTGGGAGTACCATTGGCGGAAGTTCTCCATTTTCATAAATATACATTGCTTCAAATACATGCTCTACAAAGATCTTTACTGTCCATCTCTTCGCTCTTGCTGCAATCTGAGCCGGTGGAAGCATTCCTTTAATGTAGTAGCTATACGCAATGCTATTCTTACTATAGTTTTTAACTCTAAGAGCTTTTGCAGCCTGGTCTTTATATTCCAGGTTTTCATTTTTACGTGTTTCATATTCCTTTCTTTCTTTGTATAACTCTCCATACATAGAACCTCTATTAGATACTTTAACGAAAGACTCTCCAATCTTCCACATAAGTACTTTCAGTTTGATATTGTATGGTGGTTTAGATAAATAAGAAATTAAGGATTTCTTAGTAATAAATCCATCATATTTATCTTCCTCTTTATTAATAGTAGCGGATTTAATCATATTATTGATCTTTCTTCTACCATTAAGTTTTGTATACAGGTTGCTCATGATTACATGGGTGATAATATTCTTATCAGATAAATTGATAATATAGTCAACGAAATGATCTACACTAAACGGTTCCTCCATATTAATTACACCGAGATATGTTTCGTATGTATCCATATGAAGAATTTCATCTTCAATAGATTCATATTCTACTTCTGTATCATCAATCTCTTCTCTCTGATTAAGCTGCTTATAGGAACGTAAATCTTCATCAACAATTTTTCTAGCTAATAATATAAGCTTAGATAATTCTTTATTAGGCATTTTACTGATTACATATTCCTTGATTGCATTTTCATCATATAAGAGATTTTCTGCTAAAGATTTATCAATATCAATATCAAGTTCTTCGCAAGCTGCAGCGAATCCTTTGTTTCTAATATCTCTAATAGACATTAAATCTTTAACAATATTGGTCGCTTTCTCTTTGCCTAACCATGGATTATTATTGTCATTTAACCCTGCATATGACCAGAAGTTACCTGCAGAATTAACCCCATCTACATTAAAATATGCATATAAGCAAGAACTGATTACTGGTCCAATACCTTTGTTTCGTTTTAACCATCTGGTTACTGGATTAGTATCAGAATATGCTTCAAGCATAGCTTTGGTATTATCTTCGATATTTCTAAGCTGTAATAAGTTCCATTTCATAATAGATACATTGCCAGGATTATCATTATTATCGTATCCCTGATTTAATGATCTTACCTGATTCTCTGTACCAATTCTGAAATCCTGAATCTGATAATAAAAATCTACTAACGATTTGACCTCGTTATAATTAAGCGTCACTACAGTTTTCTTAAGGTCTTTAGACATTTTTCCAAGACCTATAACATTCTGCTTAAGTACACCATCTTTCATTTCCGCATCAGGCTCAAACTCTTCGATATCTTCTTCTGTCGCTTTTTCAAACTTTAACACTTTCTTTTCTTTCTTAGGCTCTTCATTCTTTTCTTCTTTATCATTCTTTTTAGTAGTTCCGGAAGTCTTTGTATTCTTTTCGTTAATAATTTCTTCAACAATTTTCAAAGATTCTAAATCTCCCATACCTATAAAATATGACCTAGCCTCCTCTAAAGTTTTCATTCTACTTCTTGTTGATAATTCTTTTCCTCTGAATAATAATTTTGTCATGGCTCTTTTTCTCCTTAAGTATTTTTATTGTATTCATGATATATTGAATTATTGTATATTTTGATTTGTTTAGAACCTCTCGAGTTCTGTTTACCTCCTTTCTTCACATCTATAATATATATTTAAAAATGTATTTAACAATATCATAATCCGGTGTGGATTATGGTTTCTTTTTCATTTTTTGTCCTAATTCTTTTGTGAAGATACCCTGTATAGGATTTCCTATACAGGGTATTCTTTCTTACATTTTCTTAGTGTAGCAATTTAAAACTTTGGCTCCTCTTGTAGGAATTATCTTCTGACCTCCAGATATACTAGAAGATACCTTTATATCCTTTACAGGTATATCTAAAGTCTGAGCAGTTGTAATTACATGTAATATCTCATTATCATTCGATCCTAATACTTTAAGTATAGAATCTGTTTTTCCAAGATTAATTACATTATTACCAGCTTTTCCTCTTTCAGATTTTGGTATAGCAGATAAATCTATTTTATTTACTTTACCACCAGTGGTTACAGTAATAATACAATCTGCATCTGAATATATAGGAGAAATACCATCTATAGGATTCTTTGTATTCATAGCCATAACGCCTATAGCATTTCTCTTATAATGATTGATACTCTTACATGGAATTCTTAATGCTTTCTTTCCACTATAGATTAATACGTCACATTTCTGTGGAATTACATCTATAGCAGTTACAATATCTCCATCATTTAATTTAGTGTATATGATACCTGATGGAGGTGTATTGACAATATCATCTAGATCTATATTCTTAATATAATTTCCTTTTGTAACAACCGTAAGGAAATACTTATTTGTTTTTCTAGATGCCTGTTTAGCAATAGATTCAAATACAACACCTACTACATTGGAAGTTAATCCTTTTACAATACTACTTAAATCATATCCTATACTATTCTTTGCAGTATTCGGTATCTTATACACTGGTAACTTATATACCCTTCCATGTTCTGTAAAGAGTAATAAGTTTTCGGTATTAGATACTTTAAATGCAAACTTAGGTACGCTATTCTTATTAGTATCGTTATCTTCTGGATTAATCTTCTTAATATAATTATCTTCAGTAATAATAACCTTGAATGTACCTTCTGGAATATCATTAATCTGAGATAATTTAACTATTTTACATTTTCTAGGAGTATTATATTTGGCTTTAAATTCTAATAGCTCCTGTTCGATTTCTGCTAATAAAAGTCTTTCATCAGTAATCATATCAATATAATGATTTGATAAAGCTTTTAATTCTTTAGCTTCTTTCTTATACTTATCAAGATAAGCTACAGATAAAGTTTTAAGATTACTATTAATAATAAACTTAGCCTGTAAATCTGTAATTTTAACTTTCTTAACAAGATATTCGATGATCTCAGTATCATCGGTAGTTTTTTGTTTCTTCATCATATCAATAACGTTATCAATCTCTCCAGATTCCAATAACTTGATATAAGTTTCTTTTTCATGAAGCTTAGTACTAGCATTCTGATACTTGATATTATAGTATCTGAACTTGACTAATTTTCTGAAATTGATAAAATATTCTAAATAAGATTTATAACTAAATCTTTTTAATTCTACCCCCTCTAATACGTGGAAGTTTATATGGAAAGATTTCTGCATATCTGTATTCTTATAGATTACATCTCTTACATAAGATGGATTAGATCCTTTCTTTAAAAGGATAACTATATTCATATTATCTCCTTGAGATTTATCTATAATATCTGCTATTTGCGGAAGCTTTCCTTCTTTAGCAAGATTTTCAATTTTTACTTGAACACATGTATCATATTTATTAGAAAAGTTTACCCCATCTGGAGTAGACTTTATAACTAATACATGCTGATCTACTACATTAGAATTCAAGCCATACTCTTTCTTTAATTCTTCTGGAGTTAATTCTTCTTCTTTTATAACTCCTCTTGCTACATATTTACCATTACCAGAATTACAGATCTTTTTCCAATTTGTATCTATAATTTCACATGGCATACATTGATCTGGTACTAATACTACATCAGCTTTTGGATCGTGTATAAGCTTAATTGTAGCATCTATAACTTCACCAATATTGTGCGGTGGAATTCCAGCTTTAATTCCAAAGCCGATTCCTAATGTACCATTAATAAGTAAGATCGGAACTTTAGCAGGTAAGTATTCTGGTTCATCCCCAGAATAATCAAATGTTGGTAACCAATCTACTATTTCTTTGCTTTGTTTTAATTCTGAAACCATAGCATCATATCCAAAATTAGATAATGATACTTCTGTATATCTTGTAGCAGCTGCACCATCACCTTGCATAGATCCAAAGTTTGATTTGGATGCTGCTAAAGGCATTTTAGTATCCCACCAATCTACAAGAATCTTTATAGAATCTGCTATACTGCTATCTCCATGTGGATGATATTTCATAACTTCACCAACTACACGAGCAGTTTTAACTCTACTTGTTGGACACATATATGACATTACATATATATCTCTTCGTTGTACTAATTTCAAACCATCTCTAACGTCTGGAAGCATTCTACGTCTATTAACCTCGGTTCCATATACTAAACCATGGTCTTTGTATAACTCCATGACATTTCTTTGTATTATATTTTCCATTTTACTTTATCCTCCAGAATAAGCTTGATTACAAAGAAGTTATAACAAGATTATTCTTCAATAGTATTAAAACTCCAAGTATCTACTTCTATACGGATCATATGGATAAAATCCCGTACCCATACAGTAATAATATCTAGTATTTAATTCGGACTTATAGTTAATTCCAATTATATCTCCAGGAGATATTGATCTCCCTTTATAATTTTTTGGAATATTCTTCGATATTCCACGCTGAAACATATCGAATATAGTTTCAGCTTCTGAAATATATACAAATTCTTCTACGCAAATAGATGGATCCATTTCTTTTAATTCGCACATCACATACCCATCATAAACTTTCTTATAATCTTTAAAGTGATTACAAGCTTCGATCTCTGCATCGCCTGCTGTATGATAACCAAAATTATTTTCTTTCTGAAATATTGATACATTCATAATTACAAGAGTAGAATCATAGTCTTCGGATCTATCATTATACGTAGCAACATATTTGATACCAGCTTCATCTAATATGTGCTGAAAATAATCTCCATAGCATGTATCAACTGCATCTTCGTTTTCTTCATCGAACCAATCTTCTACAGCATTTTCAAGTATTTTACAAGCTTTATTAAATTTCCTTTTTCCTCCTTTGATTTCAAATGTTACGTCTATGAAATCATTCGTAAGACTAAAAACATTAATTTTATTACCTTCAGTTGTTATCATAAGTATATCCTCCTTATATTTATTCATACTTATAATATATAAGCCAAGCAAAAAATAAAAGGAAGTTATTTAAACTTCCTTTTATCATTTTACACAATCCAGAATCCTTCCATTAAATCATATACCTTTAATATAGCGACAACACGTAACAAAGTTAGCAATACAACGATTTCGATAAATACTGCCAGCATTCTTATTATCACCGAATAAATCATGCATTTATCTTTTTTAGGTTTTAAAAGTGTATCTACTGCACAAAATATATTTTTAATCATAAATGCTATTACAGAGGCTATTATAAAAGTTAGCATAAACATGGTGACTTATCCCCTTTCTATAAAAATTTTTAATTATATTATAGTAAAGAAGATTATTGATTTAATATTTGCATTCTCTTAATATAGGATTATAATAATTGTATTTCTCTATAAGAGAATCACATAGCTGTTTAACTTCAGAATTAATAGGGTTTACTATCCATCTAGCACTTCCTTCATAATGTGCACACATTTGAAGGTCTGGAAAAGAATTGTTCATATCAATTACTTTTAGCATCCATATGAGACCATCATTAAGTGCGAAATCCATGCTATGATTATCGCCACCTCTTTGAATTTCGCAATGATACCATTTATCCCCTATCATATAGTCTTCTACTATAAATTCAGATATTTTCACAATAAGGATACCTCCAATCATTTTCGTGAATAATAGGATTGAAATAATTGTGCTCTCTTAATACATAATTATACGCTTCCATAAGATTTTTGTTTTTAGGATCTGGTTTTATATCCCATCCTCTATCATAATTTAATAAAAGGTATCCATTAGATTTATCTATTATTGATAGTTTAGATATTCTTCCGCCATTGATACCATTGTCACTTCCTGCATATGGATAAAATTTCATTTCTATTCTAAGTTCTGTTCCATCTTCGCATATATAATATATCGTGTACCACATAAATTTATCCTCCTTTTTAAAATGGTAAGGATAGAGTTCTAAGAACTCTATCCTTTTTATTAGTTAATAATATCGAACCTTGATAACTTAGCATGAGCTATAAGTTCATATTTATTAGACTCATAATATTTGATTTGCTCATACTCTTTCTTCCAGTCTTCTATAGTATACTGAAGTAAAGTTCTATTCTCAGGATCCAATGTAGATTCGAAGAATCTAGGTCCATCCATTTCACCAAGACCTTTATATCTTTCAATCTTAGATGGTTTACTAGCATCAAATGTACTCATTAATGAATATAATGATACTACTTCACCATTAAGTTTATATACCAATGAAGCATTCTTATCCATCATAGAAATAATATTCTTAGAATCTTCTATAAGGTTATCATTTAAGAATACCGTATGAACTTTTCCGTTATAAGTTATTTCTATTACAGGGATATCACGTATAGACTTAGACTTTACAAATCTAAACATCTTTTTCAGATTACTTATAATATCTTTTAACGGTTTATCTCTTAAAGTTATTACAGACTCTAATATTAATGGATCGATACGTAATCTATTTGCAATTCTATCAACTTCATGCGTATAGTCATTATTGTCATATAATAAATGAGATAATTCATCTTTAGAAAGAGCTTTTCCATTTATATATTCTACTTTATTCGCCTTACTAAATATGCCTTGGACGTACTTAATATAATCAATCTTATATTTAAAATACTTATATTTCTTTCCAACTTGCATACCATATAATGGTGGTACAGCTTTATATACATAACCAGCTTCTATTAATCCCGACATATACATCATAAAGAATCTTATAAATAATGAACTGATATGATCACCATCTGCATCGGCATCTGTTGCTAATACTATCTTTATAAATTTAACTTTTGAAATATCAAAGTTCTTTCCATATCCAGCACCTATTAATGTAATAATACCGGATATCTCTTCATTGCTTAAGAACTTTGCTGGAGCTGTATTAAACGCATTCGGAATTTTACCTCTAATCGGAAAATATCCTTGATGCTTAGTATCTCTACTATTTCTCATAACTCCAGCTGCAGAATCACCCTCGCATATCCATAATTCCAAATCATGTTTTAATGAAGGTTTTACATATTTAGCTGGTAAACCTTGTCCGAATGCAGATGCTTTGAAGTTCTTAGAGATTTTGATTTTCTCTGTATCTGCTTTCATTCTAGCATCTGCAATATCTTTAAAGTACTTACAAAGCCTATTAAGATCATTTGGATTAGCTTTGATCCATTCAGATAATCCATTATAAATTGTATCATTAACGAATTTATCCATTTCTCTTACTTCCAAGATCTCTTTGGCTTGACCATTGAATACTGGTTCAAGATGAAAACCAGATATTACTGCTATTAATCCTGTTTTAATATCTGCATTAGTTACAGTTGTTTTGTTTCTAGGATTACTAGACAAATATACTTTGTTCATATAATTGGTAAAGAACTTACATATTCCTTTCATAAATCCATTTATATGATCTCCTTGACTTGTCGGACAAGTATTACAAAAAGATATAATTCTTTCTCCAGATGTAGTATTATCCATATCATAAGTAAATGCTAAATCTACTTTCATAATACCAGTATCTGCTGTAATGAATACTGGAGTTATCAGAGGATTAGCACAATTCTGATAAAAATATGTCATAATACCGTCTTCATTTACAAGTGTTTCTGACACCTTTTCTCCATTAGCTCTAATACCATTAAATATAATCTTAGCTCCAATTTTATTTAATGGTAAAATAAGCTTAACCAAATTTAATACATTATCTACTGTAACATATCCATCACCAGATTTCTGAAACTCTAGCGCTTCTTCTGCAGGTTTAAATACTACAATAGTACCCTGTTTATTGGTTTTATTTTGTATTTTCTTTTCTCCTTGTTTCCAAGGCTCTCCATTATTAAATTCTACTCTTCTTCCCTCACCCAATACATAAGAATCCACATAGAAGAATTCGGATAATGCATTTGTTACTTTTGCTCCACATCCATGTAGACCAGATGAATACTCTCCTTTTTTCTTATTATAGTTTGAAGATGTATTCATATCCGTAAAAGCTCTAATGATAGATCCAAACGGAATACCTCTACCATTATCTTCTACAATAATCGTTTTACTATTTTCATCATATGAAATAATTACAGTATCACATGGAGAACTGTCTTTCATTATTTCATCTAATGCGTTCTGGATAATTTCTCTGATCATATTTAAATGACCTTTAAATCCTCTAGAACCAATCCACATACCAATATTCTGTCTGACCTGAGCTACCCAATTATCAATTGTAATAAGCTCATCACCATAATTCTTGATATTGTCAATCATTTCTTGGGATAATTCTTTTTTAGCCATTATGATTATTCCCCTTTACGTATATTTAAAAAATAAAAAAGTGTAGAAGAGAATTCTCTTCTACACTTTTGTTATTCTCTATTTTCAGCATAAATATATGAAATTAATTTTAATTGCGTTCTGAGATTGACCGAGTGCTCCGACTGAATGACCTCCCTTAGCGATTCAACCTTACAAGAACTTCTATACGCGCGCTTAAGTCCGTTATAGTAAAGTAACCGCATTTCCATATTCATTCCCAATTGCCGAAGTCTTATCCTTCAAACAACGATCAATCTCAAAACTCACATATGTTAAAATAGACAGATGTTCAGTGTATCCTAATACCAACTTAGCTCGCAGCGGACTCTTGCATATTAAACGCATCATCATGTCCGACTACGACACCTTTCGTGACTGCAAGGATAATACAGAGATAATATCTCATCTTTTCTTGTCTACTTTAATAATATGTTTAGAGAGATTGTAAATTAATACAATCTCTCTTTAAATTTATGCTTCAAGTGTTCCAGTTGCATTTACTCTTTCTACTGCTCCATTTGCAGGAACTGTTGTCTGCTGATCTGGAGTTGCTGGCTGAGCTGGTACAGGAGCTGGCTGAGCCATCTGCTGATTCTGTGCTCCATATACCGGATAGTTCTGCTGAGGCTGTGTAGGTGCAGAATAAGTCTGCGGCATACCCATTGGCGGTACAGGTGCATTAACAATAGGAGCTGGCGCTACTCCATTAGCATAAAATGGATTTGCGTTCATATCTGGTGCTCCATATGTCATTCCACCCTGATTATTCATCATTGGTGATACAGGCTGCTGATATCCATATCCTGGATATGCTGGCTGCTGTGGCATACCACCCATATTATACATTGGATATCCCATAGTGCCACCATTTGTGATTTCTCTAAAGCTGTTGAATAATCCATTATTCTGCATATATACATCCTGTGTTGAACTTGCACTTGGAGCGAATCTGGAATAATTCTCTACAGCGATATCATAGAGTTTCGGAATCTTATCAACGAATGGTAAGATTGTGAATAACTGTCTTACAACTGTTTCTGGAATATTTACATACATAAGTTTGCAGCATTCCATAACATTTTTAAAATCTTTTACAATCTGTTCTACTTTCTCATGAGTAAGATCATCTGGATTTAATCTTGCTCCACAGATTGTACACACCACGTCACCGGTGCCATCTTTAGTTTCTGCAATAGAGAACTTGTTTGTCCCAGGATATTTATGAGTACAAAGACCTCTATTAATTTCCTGGCTAGTTACTTTCAGTGAGAACATAGCATCAGATTTAGTTAATTCTGCAGCTTCATCTTTTGTAAGCGGCTGAGTAAATTTGATGTTCTGTGGTTGTACTCCATTGAAAGTCTGGCCTGCTACTGGGTTAACAAAAGTGTTGTAAAAATTAGACATAAGTTTGTCCTCCTTAAATTTATTATTCTTTTTTGTGAAACTACAATTATGAATTAGTTTCATCTTTTTTATTTTATTACGTATACTACCTTTGTAGTTGGCGTAATACGTACAAGCACTAACTTGACTTATTAGTGCTTGTAAATATTCATTGATTTGTTTTAAATTTTATTTTACTTTTTAGCGTATCCTAATCCTACTCCAGCATAGGTTCTAGAACATCTGGTCCTGTAAGCTTGTTTAGATACTGCACGAGCATATATATACTCGTCTTTAGTCATCTTACTTTCAAGACTCTCAATATAATCTGTATAGGTAGCTTTGTCTGGATATAATGTGATTTCTTGAATCGTATCATACTCAATAAACAAAACTTCTATTGGTGCCAAGTCTGCTCCATTTGGTTCTATATTTACTCTGTGAACTTCTAATAGTTCTTCATCGTCATTCCAAATAAGAGTATTTCTTTCTCGACAACCACCATAATATAACCTCTGATTATCAGCTGTTACCATTATCGGGAACCCTTTGAACTTCTCCCGAATCATTATAACGTGTTCTTTTGTCATTATTATTCCTCCTGGTATTATCGACCACAATGAAGGTATAATTCATACCTTTATTATATTGTAATACCTTTTGAGTCATAATAAACAAAGTATCAATAATAGGCTGTGCTATTATTTTACCAGGTTCACATCTATTGACATAATTAAATACATTATATAATCCTTCATATAATATATTATATGCAATCTGAGCCTGATTATGAATCTGATATACATTTAAATATTCAACTGGTGGAGCTTCTGTTAAAGTTGAGAAATAATTATTCAAGCCTACGGCTGTCATATTATTATATACCCAATTTTCATAACAAGCATTCATCAATTGAGATACAAACATTGGATCTGCATAATATCGTAAATACTTAAGATTCGTATAATCGATATTAGCATATGCCATATCTTTAAGAATCCTTCCAGCTTCTTTTTTGATATCTTCAATCGTCATTTTACTCATGAAGTCTTCTCCAAATTGCTGAAGTCTAAGATCAAACCAATTAGGTCTTTTCTTTTTGTTGTTTTTTGAGTTATTGTGTTTTCCCAATGACCTCACCCTTTCTTACACTTCACCGCCATCTACAGCGTTTGTTTGATCATATGGAATATTCTGTTCGCCCTGTCCATATCTTACTTCTTCGGAGTCTGATGTATTAGATTCTGGAGATTCAATAGAGATATAATCATCAATATTAAATCCTGATTTATCTATAATCTGACCTCTTGCGATTACATCTTTCATAAACTTATGAATAGGTTTAGAATCTGTAATCTTCATTTTCATTGTATCTACAGCAATGAAACTTTCTTCAATGATCAATGGATGATTTGTTTCAAAAGAATCGATTATTAAATCTTTGATGTGGTTATACACCGCTTCTCTTCCTTTGATAAATTCCCATTTCTGATTGAAATCGCCATCGTCCTCTGACACATCATATGTGAGTAAGAGTAGATAGATTTTTGCTGCACCAGAGTCAGCTTCTTTAACACTGGTTCCTTCCGGTACATGATACATTGGTGATGATGAATTAATAGTTACATCCATCTTTTGTTCCTCCTTTTTATTTTTTATATTTGTACATCCTTTTTACCTTGGATGCACAAATATAATATACAACAATACCAAATATTAAAAGAAACTTTTTCTATTAGGAATGACAAATATTAACTGTTTAGAGAATCTAGTAGCCCCTGTATAATCGAGGTTTCTCTGTAATTGCCTATCAGGAAACATGTCTTGAATATAAATACCTACTGGATATTGTGCCCCTTGAGCTAAATGTGAAGTTATAGCGTATGCATATTCAAACTTTTCTCCTCGACTATATTTAGAACTCTTTAAGAAGTTTCTTTGATCGTACGGAGCAGTAAAATATTCATAGTCGCATTTTAATCCGCCAAAATAAGCATCCAATAGATCTGGTTTAAAATCTATATCAAATGTTTTTCCATCAAATTGAGATGGATCTAATTTATTTATTACAGTACCGATTAATCCATTTGCTAAACTTATACCAGCAACTTCTGTGTACCAATTGTTTTTTCTGCATATAAGTTTTTCTCCAAGAAGCGGTAACCTCGAATGAATACCTAGAATATTATGTCTAACATAATTATTATAATATTCTCTGGTTCTATTAGTACCACATACTATTATATTAGAATATCTTATCATATCATCTGTAAGATCTTTTCGTTCTACTACAATAGCATCTCCATAATATCCTGCAGACAATGGAAGACCTTCAGAAACTAGATCAGCTATCTGTAAAATAGCTGATCCTTTTCCTTGTCTAACTATCTCTGTTAATAGGTCTATATTATTAATATCTTCGTCTCTTATATATGCTGGTTCATCCTTTACAGGTGGTAATTGCCTCCAATCTCCACATGCTATTATCTTTTTATTAGTTTTTTCTATATCAAATTTCATAGATAAAGGCGTAGTTCTAGCTTCATCTATAATAATAAGATCTATATCGGATAAGTCCCTTGGTACAAAAGTTACATCTACTTCTGGCACATTATATATCGGATTTATTACCGGTTTTCCATCCAACCCAATTCTAGGTCTTTCTATTCTTTCATACATAGTTGAATGTATAGTCCTAGCGCTATACAACCCTCTTGTTCTTAATACAATAGCTGCTTGACCTATATATGTCATTATAGCTATTCTACTTAAAGGTATATTAGATTCTCTAATAATCTCTTTTAAAACTTCAGTTTTGCCAGTACCTGCTTTACCAGCAAATTGATAAACTTGATTGCTACTACCATGAATATGATAATAAGCATTATTTAATACATTTCTCTGCTGTCTATTAAAGTCCATTGTTATTTCACCTTATCTTATATTTTTAAACTCAGGATAATCTAATCTTCTCAAAGCCTCAACTGATTGATCATTATTAACAACTCTAAACATAGCTTCTATATATTTATATGAGTCATTATTATAATAATCAGTTATAATATCAGCATTAGAATTTCCTATAGTTAAATTACTCTTTATTAAATTAGTGGTTTTATCTATCACTTGTCTATCTTCGTGATATAATCTATAATAAATACCATCTTCTATAGTACTTCTATTTAATACAAAATTTAATAAATTTTGCATCAAACGAACGTTGAAGATATCAAATTCGATATCTCCGTGGTGGATCATTGGATTTCCATGTAGAGTACTTCTTATATATCTTCCATTAAATTCAAATCTATTACAGGTATCTCCATTAATTAAATATCCATCTTTTTCGACAGAAAATCCGATCGCCAACAACAAAAGGTCGGTGATCTCTAATTTTGATTCTTTAAATAATTTTTCCATTTTTTTAGTCATAACTTATAATTCCTCCCATTTATAACTTTACTATAATTACAATATAGTTAGAGGAGATGTAGAAATGAACGAAGTATCTAACTTTTACGACCAAACAGATTATAGATATACAGAAATCGCAGTATGCCTTGAAGAGACTAGTGGACCAACTGGGAAATTTGCGATACCGATTCTAACTCCTTTTATGAATACAGATTATGCGTCTAGTAATACAGAATATAATAGTTCTACAAAAAGTTTATTATCAGGTACACGTAAAGAATTAGAAATAAAAAATTGTAGTATATCTAATTATTTAGAATTAAAATTACCTGATATAGTTTTACACGAGATAGAATATCATAATCCGAATATTACAGTTAAAAAAGGAGAAAAATTCATAGCAGTATTTGTTGGTGGAGATGTAAACAAATGTAGACTGATATCGAGGTACTAAATTATGTTTAATGGAATAGATAAGCCGGAACGTACATATACTCTAGAAGATTTTATTGGTTTTAAAGCACAAGATAATATGACTTATTATAATTTTTCTATATTATCTAAATCAATATTAAAAGATGGAATTATGTATAGTAAAGATAATGTGATATATAATTATATTGATATACTCAGAGGAAAATCAAAAAAATTAAAATTAAGCGATAGTGAATATAATAAATATAGATTCAAACCAAAATTATTAGCATATGATTTATATGGATCTTCTGAATTATTTTTTGTAATAATGGCTATAAATGGAATTTGCGATATAAAAGATTTTGATATGAAAAAATTTAGGATGCTTACTCCTAAGGACCTTAATTCATTATTATCACAAATATATTCCGCTGAAATTAATTATATCGAGTATAATAGGCAAGAGGTAGGAGAAAAAAATATAGTCATATAAAAAATAAAACCAGTAAGTGCATTACGCACTTACTGGTACACTTTCATCATGATAAATCAATTGTTTTAATTCTGGTACGACAGGTATTTCCTTTTTATACTCAGGATGCATTGCCATATAGAAACAGTTACTTGGATCTTCATCTGCCGGCTGAGCACCATATACAGTCTCAGATTCTTCTGCATATTGTTGTAACTCTTGTTGTCTATTCTTAGCTACATTCGTTCCAGGTATTATAGTAGGAGTTGCCTGTAAAGTTTCTTTATAAGCAGGAACTGGTGAATATAAATCTTCTACAAGTTTTATTCTACCCTGCATATATGGTATGCATACATATTCTAATTCTGTATATACTCTTCGTTTAATAATTTTAAATACCATATGTTCTTGCTCTTGATTTAATATTATCCCTAAATCTACATTATCCAACATAAGCATTGATTCACCTATATTAGATTTTCCTAATAATCTTGTTAAATCTGAATTTGTCGTTCCAGCTTTACTATCAATAATTCTTGCACCATCTCTATTAAGATGAGAGTCTGTTATAACTGGAATATCTTTAATAATTGCAAATGTCTTCATTTCATTTGCTACATTTCCTAATTCCAGACGTACATCTGGCTGATTCTCTATTGATCTTAATCTCTTAATATGGTCTTGAAGTAATGCTATTACTTCATAACCCTCATCCTCTAAATCCTCAGTTAAAGTATAAAGATAAGATGTATCTTCTGATCTATTTGGTTTATACTTAACTATTATATCTATCGGAGAATCATCACTCAAATATAATTCTCCCTCTCTCTTTAACTTCTCTTCAACCTCTTCTACTGTGAAGTTCTTCATGGATTCTCCAGTACATAACTCAAACATACGCTGAATTGTTTCAGTTACACTGTTTTCCATTGTCAAATATACAATACACGGAATCTTGGTTGGATCCTTAGCTTTAAAATTTCTATTATATTTCTTCATCTGAATTGCTATATCCAACATAGACATGGATTTACCGCCACCGGTAATTCCCAATAATAAATATAATCTTGTATTCTCGAAACCTCCACCAATCAACTTATTAAAACCTTGCATTCCAGTACATAGATATCTATAACTGCTGGTTATCTCTTCATGTATTTCTCTGATGGAGTTATCAAATAAATCTGGTCTTAAACTAAAAGTCTTCTCTAAAGACGAATCTCTTCTAGCTTGTCTAAACTTATTACAAAGATCAAAATTTTCAGCTTGTATCTGCGCTGATAATTCCGATATACGTGTAGAATCTGCTGTTAAAAATTGCGTATACAATTCTATCATTCTTTGAGCTGAATCGTATATAAACGTAGACGATAATGTATTGGATATGGTTTCATTGATCCATTCCATCTCCGGATTAGACAAATCCGTAAAATTTTCCATATCTATAATATCATCATCAATAATACCGCCATTTATGTATTTTACTATTGCTATAGGATTAGATAGTCCTTTTACAATCTTTGCTTCCAATCCTCTCTTAATAAACGTAATCCTTTTTATTTTTTCTGGATCATTTGCATATTTAGACATGTCTAGCATGTCCATTACATTTCTTAGATTTATATAATGTCCTCTTCTAATATTTCTATTCTCTGAAAGGACATAAGCACACATTAAATTTAAACTATGTATATCAAAAGATATAGGTAATTTTGTCTTGGTTTTGACGTTTTTATGACTACCATTATATCTAACTCTATTTTTTAACTCCATATTATCTCGACCTTTTCTTTCTCTTAGATTGATTAATATATAGTTATACTATCAATCTTTTTATAAAAGATAATGGTTCCCAGATACACGTAAAAGTGTGTATCTGGGAATAAATAGATGTATTAATGAAAATATTCTGCAACGTTATCACAATCTCTTCTGAAATGATACCGATCTGCTCCATTTATTATTCTAAGTCCATCAGGATCAGACTGAAATTGAATAGCATCGTATTTTCTTAATTCTGGATTTTCAATTGCAGTTTTCTTTAATGAAGTAGCTTGGTCAGTATCTATATGAAGAATAAGTTTTTTGTTACAGTAGTCATAAATTATATTAGCATAGAAATCAAGAATAGGAATTAATTTTGCTATATCTACACCATATCCGATAACATGAACTTTTGTAATATTGGTTAATTTGTTTAATTCATATAAATACTTTCCTAAATCTGAAACTGAATTATATTTTAAAGCCACTTCAATTTCAGAAGTGGCTTTATTGTATTTTCTTGTTGTATATTTAAGAGGAAATACAAAATCGTTCCTTAAAAAATATCTATTCATTTCTGTGTGAACCATAATTTATTTTCTCCTTTTATTATTCTTTTTATTCATACTGATTTTCTTTTTCACATGTCTGCTTCCATAATTATCAGTAACGATATCATATGGATAGATTGTAACTTTTCCAGAATCATCAACTAATTCGTACTGTTCTCTATTTTTATGAAAATCATATCTGAAGTATACTTTAGGTGTATTAGTAGCAATAAAAGTATTTAAGCATTTACATAAAGTTTCTGTGCAGGTATGTACAATAATCATAGCTTTAGATTTTACTGCTATTTCATTAAGCATGTCAAAGAGCTTAAATGTGCATGTAGTAAAATCTAAGAATATATGAATCTTATTAATATTACCACCATTTAAAACTGTCTTGTTTCCTTTCAGAAACAAAGACAGATAATCGTATCCCTTACTTACGAAAATTAAGTTATGCGCTGATGTATAAATTCCTCCGTCTATTCTTTTCATTGCATTGATCTCCTTTTTATTGTATTATAAATTAACTGATTTGATTGTATAGTCTCTTTTTAAGATATTATCAGATCCTGTAATTTCTGATGGATGCGTGTATGCAGTAATTGTAACTTTTTTGCTGCTATTAATAGAGAAATATCTATGTGTATCAAATCCGTTGGTTTCATGAACAAGTTTGATGAGATGATCTTTATCAATCGCATCTGTACGTTTTCTAAGTTTCCAATATTCTGTATGATCATACACAACAATTGTTGGAATTGATGAATAGATATTAGGATTGTGGTGTTTTTCAGATTCTTTGTTTCTATATAATGCTTTTAATGCACCTTCAAAAGCATAATAATTCTCTTCTGATTTTACACGGTCATGTCTTACAATCCAATGAATCTTATTAAAATTGGATCTAAATTCTCTCATTGTAAATAGAGCCAACCATTCTTCCCTACTCGGATAATGATCATTAATAATGATAGCATTACTTGTAAATAAATATGGTCTTTCTGTTATACTATCATCTTTATTGATCTGAATATTGATAGGGTATAATCTATCTCCATTCACGGAATATTCAGCTTTAATTCTATTATCTTTATAGAAAACTACCGATTTACTTTCAGTTTTCAATCTAGAGTTAATAGTCTTTCCATAAATTAAATTGTGTTTTGGTACATCTGTTATTCTCATAAGAATTCTCCTTTTATTAATTTTTTAGACTATATTATAACTTAATGCAGCAACTGGGGATATTGCATTGCCCACTAATTCTGATATGAACTTGCAATAAATCGAAGCTGTATCATGTCCTTTGATAAGATACGATAATGGCCTATTTGTAAAATTATATAATCTTATATTATTTTCTTCAACAATGTATCTGACAGTATCTGTCAGATACATACGATAATCCCAAATTGCAATAATTCTAACTTTTCTATTTAATTTTTCGAAGAAACCTGCTAATTTAAGTTTGTAAATAAATAAATTAGATACTGTATAATTAGGAAATATGATTTTGGAGATATGTGGATGCTCATTAATGTAATCAGCCAACGCTTCTGCATCACCATTTTTTCTACCTATCGAAGAGCTATTAACTATCGCAGCGTGTTTGTATAAATAAACAGCGGCTTCTCTTCTTATAACTTTTACTGTAGAATTACTACATTTTCCAATTTCCAATGCTTTTAACGCTTCTTTCCTTAAATTGATAAATTTCATAAGTTTTCCTCCTTTAATAAATCTATAATATCTTTACCAGATATATAAATACAGTTCAATTCACTATTAATGAATTGAGCTAATTTATCATACGGTGTAGAAGTATTATCCAATATAAAATCATACTTCTCTATCAGCTTTTCATTCTCTAAAGCTTTTTGTCTTTCTATAGATTTCTTAATATCTATAAGAAAAGTTATATTACTATTTCCTCTATAATAAGATCTAATAACTTCTAGCTTAGTCTTATCTATATCATTTCTTATATCAACTCTAAGAAAATCTATATTTTCTTTTTCCTTTAATTCGTTAATATAATTAATAATATCCTTAGGATCATTCTGTAATATAGTATCAATATCAATAGTTTTATATCTAAAAGAAACTATTTCTTGTAAATGAACGTAATAATTTCTTTTATCCATATCATATAATACTAATAAGAATCCTTTAGTTCCTTCTTCTCCATGCTTATATCTTAAAGCGCTTCCAGTATAATAGAAGTCTGTATGGAAACATCCACCAGTATGGACATGACCACTTATAATAGGCCCTAAGCAATATTGGAAATCTTCTATTGTAAATAATCTTCCTTGCCCTACTCTATCTCCATATACAGCTCCTTGTATAGTACCATGCATAAAACACATATCATACCATCCAGATTCAAATAGATATTGTCTATAAGTTTCCTCTGGTACTCCGTATAATTCTGGTATACATAATATACGTGCTCCTTTTACATATTGAAATTGAATAGTTTCTACTATTCTGATATCAATATCCGGATCTTTCAAGTAATGATAAAACAATCTTAACTGATCGGCTTCATGTCCATCAGTTCCTTTTATTAATAATAAAGTGATTTTATTATCTTTACATAATTGAACCAAATCTCCAATAAACATACTAGCATATAATATAGCATCTGTATTTGACATAAATTTTCTATCAAATATGTCACCATCTACAGATACGAGATCTAATGGAAGATCTCGTATTTTATCTATAAATTGCTCTCTTAATATTTCATAATGGGTTTTAGCAGGTATATTTTTTACGGTAAAATGTAAATCTGCTATATGTGCTTGTTTCAATATACCCCTAGAAGTTTTTCTTTCAAGTAATTCAAAATATTGTGTTTCTTCTTCATATTCATGATATATTGGGTTCATTTTATTCCTCCAATTCAAATACTGTGTATATTAATCCTTTCATTATTGTATGTAACGGAATATAATAGAACGCATTTACCGGATTTATTTTAGTACCATATAAATGATTTTCCGGTTTCCATCGTCTCAAGTACTGCATGAAATAATCAGTGTCTGGTTCAAATACTGGTATATTGGATAATGCACCTTCGTATAATTTATATCCAGTATTTAATTTAATACGTATTTCTCCATTGATATGCTTATCTGGTACAGAAAACGTTATTTGTTCTTTTACATCAGTAAGGTCCAATTTCTGTTTATATAGATTATACTCGTATTTTTCAATAGTTAATATATATATACCATCATTATTATTTATACGACAATCATACTGATTTAATCCAGTATTTATATGAATAATATTGGATTTTCCTTTTACTGAAAGCTTGTCTAAAATCCATTGATAATCTATAAAAGTCATCTTATGAAATCCAAGTTTATCTCTAATCACTCTCTTTAATCTCATTTTATAAAATGGCAATTTAATCTTAGAAATGAATGTGTCTTTCATTTCTAATAATACGTAATTCTTATATAATTCTGCAAGTGTATCAGTCTCTTTCATTCTTTATATCCTCCAATCTAATACTATCATCTCCAATATTTCAAACTCATCACCAAATCATATATTGCATATAGTATTATTAAAATTATTGCTTTTATTTCTAAGTAATAAATGTCTTTAAAAGTAATTATTGTATAAGCTTTTGATAATAAATGCATAAGAATAATACCAGCTGCGATTTTCGTAATAAATTTCACAATAGGTTTATTTATAAACAGATTGGGTATTTTGTGAATCAAATATAATATATCCATAGTACCTATCACGAATAATAAATTGACCATTATTGTCTGTCCTCCTTTTTGATCCATAAAATAATATGGATACTACCCATTATCATTACTAATAAATATATCACAAGTAAGACTAATTCTATGGAACTCATATCCATAGAATTAGTCCAATATATTAAAGTTACAATTATGAATGATAATATGCAAAATAAACTACTTCTTACATAAATTCTCCTAAGTTTATTATGATCGCTGTTATATAAAACGTCCATAATCAATAATCCAAGTATAGCAATACTAATAATAAACCAGTTATTCATGATAATTTAACTCCTTTTATAAAATTATTTTAAAATATCCATAATAATACGTAATAATATATACGTTGGTATTATGATATTCTGAAACAGATCTATATCATCTATATTAATTAATGTGTATAATACGCTAAATATAGATATTGTAGCCACTATGCAACATGCGTTATATTTAATCGAATCTCTGAAAGGTTCAGTAGATATTTTGTGTAATATGGCGATATATGTAATTATGCATCCTACCAATACTATTATGAATAATGGATGTAATTGGCATAATTTATCGTAAATAAACATATCTGTCTCCTTATTCTTTCAATCCAAATTTTATAGTATATACGTATATCGTATACATCACAATAGATATCATATACTCTTTATCACCACTAAGTATATCATATGCTGTGACTATAAGTATGAATAATCCGAATACAAGAAATATATCTAATAGTACTATCGGTTCTTTTTTGGTTCTACGGGCACATTTGATATCTTCGACAACACAATACTTATAGATATAAAGATCCCAACCAAATATAAAACAAGCTATTATTTTTATAATCTCTTCATTCATATTCAATTCCTCAACACAAACATAATTAATTTTATAGACATATTTACTCCTTTAGACTTATATGATCGAAAGTATATTGCACTCTCATCACATAGTAATATGTATGGACCAATGATAAGAAAGCTTCTTCACACTGATCTATAAATTCTACAGCTTCTTCTTTATTGAAATAAAATCCTATTTCTTTAAAGTCTGATGTATTCTTGTCAAGCATTAATATAATACAACCACCATCTATATCAATTCCTTCTACTTCTTTAAGAAGATACTTATATGCTGATAATTGCATAAAATGCTTGTAGTTAGACATCTTGCTTGTCTTAAAATCTACTAAATAAACTTTACCGTTTATCTTTATAAGTAGATCTAATGTACCACCAAAATATTTACATACTAACGACTTCTCAGCCATTAATATCTCTATATCTTGTGATGATATTATTTCCCACCATCTTAAGAATGCTTGAAAAGCATTCTTTGTTTTATTTCTTATATTAGTATCTAATAAAGTATTAAAATCAGGCAATGTCCCATACATAATATAATTATGAATAAAATCATGTACGTATGTACCTATCGCTAATGCTTCGTCTTGATATACCGTATGACTTTTTCTTTGAAATCTTCCTACTTTATTAGCCCATTCTAATAAGTATGGAGAACTTATCATATCCAATATATCATTCACCCTAGGTATAGGATGATCTTCGTACAAATAAGTTACTTTTGATGGGTCTATTACTAGACCCATATCAAAAGGTATTACATCATTTACCATATCGTTTCTCCTTATAATCTAAATACTTTATACAAATAATTTTCTTTAATCTAGAATTGTAATCTGGATTATTCAAAACTATATTTCCAAAGCGTTTATACTTAATAGCTTCAAATTGCTTCTTGAATTCTCTAAGGGTATGTGTATCTAATTCAATAGTAAAATGTACGATATCCCGTGAGTTAATCTTTTGCTCTGGTGATAAATCTCCACCATGCTCGAATATATCTAGCATCTCTTTTTCTGATTTAGAGGTAATACAAGTGTCTCCGTTATTATAAACTTCAATTATTTGCCATTTGGTTTTGAATTCTGTATCGCGTTTTTCGTTTAAACCTAAAACTTCAGGTAAACATTTCTCGCAATAATACTCTGGTGCCGCGTCGCTTCTTCTTTTTATGGTTATAGGTTGACTGTCTAAGCATTTTTCCTTTTTGCATTTATCACAAATGCATCTAAATTTCACTACTGATGTTACTCCCATTTTGTTTTCCTCCTTAAAATGTATTATAAGTTAACTTTTACGTTATTATAATATACCATTTATATCAAAGTTAAAATCCATGTATATTTATAACCCGTAACATACCATTAAAATGAGCCTGATAAGGAGGGTTAAGACCATATGGGTGCTAAAACTAGAAATTATGGCGACACTTATTTTTATTCAAAAGGTAAATACGAAGAGGCCGTTTATAAGTTTATTATGTCCGCAGAACGTGTTGATAAAAACGACAAATCATTCGAAGATATTAGGTATGAAGTAAAAAGGCGTCAGATTTATAAATCAATCGTAAACGTACTCGACAACCAAAATATATTATTATTATACAATGAAAATGGCCCATTACCAAGATCTTTCAAAATATTCACTTGTAAAGATCCTAAATCTGGTGATGGCAAAAAGAAAGTATTTATTGATGTAACTGGTATTATCTCACAAGTAGATGGTGCATATACTATCAAGTCTAGATCTGTAGATACTTTTATAGCTTATCTTATCGCTGCTATGATAGAGGCGATATATTATACAGATCCAAATAAATTAGTTAATAAGAATGATATCATTGTATCTGGTGGAAAATGTTTTGCTAAATTAGTATTCTATATTATTGATTATTTAAGAATTGGTAACGTAGAAAAAGTTAGAGAAAAAACTTTATATTTAGCATCTAGATACTATGAAGAATGCTTATTAGGAAAATCAGGAGAAACAGTAGAAAATAGAGCAAAGAATTTGTCTGGATTAACTAAAAGAGAAATCGATGTATTAAATCTTTACATCGATCCCGATTCTTTTAAGAATATTGATACATTTATATGCACATTATCTAAAGCCTTAAAAGATGATAGATTAAATACAACTATCTTCTTCGAAAAATGGAGATGGTTATTCGGAGCATCTACGGCATTTGCTACAGAATTATTTACCGTATTTGCTAAAATGATTACTGATGTTTATGTAGCTACTTATATCAATAATCAGAAGACTATTGAAAATGTAACTAAACCGACATATATCGAATTTAGTAAAGCTTTATTGCAGATAGGGAGTGAGTTATTTTGATTAATGTAAAAGACATAAAGTCTCTTAAAAATCAATCTTTATATCCTACCAGTAATGAAAAATATGTTTTGACTAAAAGATCAGAAAGAATAGTAAGAAGCCCAGAGTATAAAATTCTGGGCTTTTTGCATAATTTTTGTTATTCTTTTTCTAATTACTATGTGACTAGAAGCAATTTAGATGGTGTAATATTATCCAAAGCTTATATAGGCGATATAGAATATGGGGCTTTTAATGAAAACGTAGATTTCTTTTATTTATATAAAAATAAAAAATTTTATAAAGTTGATAAGAATCTTAATATAGAATGGGAAATAGAAACAGATGATTATATAAGAAATATTACAGAAGATTCAAATGGACATGCTTTTGTAGTATATAAAAATAGTCGTATTATTCATGAATATCTTCCTGATAGTTCTAGATTAAGATCATTCAGAGATAGTGATGATGTCACTAATAAAACAAGAATATTTAAAACCTTTGTAAATAAAGGTAGAACCGAGATGTATACTATAGGTTCTATATTTGTAAAAACAGATAAACCTTTTGTATCATCCACAAAGCAGTCTTTACTCATTACAGAAGAAGGTAAATTTCTTATGGATGAGAAAGATAATCCTATAATTATATCTGTATTGGTTAATCAGATTAATACTGACTATATGGCTCAGTATGCTGAAACTTTTATAGATACTTATGATCTAATTACAGGATTGAGAACTTCGCATAAAATATTATCTAAAGATTATGGTGTTAAATCTACCGATCCTTATTATAATTTCGATAATATTTATGTAAACGGAAATAATATTTATATATACTCTAATGAGTATATACAAAAAGTCAATAAATCAATGGTCAATATATGGAAGCATTATTTTGCCTATAATGCTGCTACTAAAAGATATAATCAATTAGGTCATATAGAATATGATGATAACGATTACAGCGAATCATTATATTTCTTAGAAGACTTATACGAAACAGATGGACACGCCTTTGGTAAATTAACTACTAAAGGTGATCTTATTTGGAAAATAGGTTTTGATAAGAGTATAGTGGACTCTAAATTTTCTTTTGGTATATATAAAGAAAATATGTTTACTTCTCATAAATCCATCATAAATGTAGTAGATAACTATTATCTCGCAGTAAATAACTATAATACTGTATTTGAAACTAAAGATAATAAGCTTATCAAAATTATAAGAAATAATGAAGATGAAATATATTCTAACGAATATTATGACAGTTATACATTATTGGCAGATGTAATTAAAAATACTGTACCTGAATATATTTCTAGACCATTATATATTAGAGGTAATGAGCCTCTTCTAAATGAAGATGGTGAACCTATACTCGTAGACGAGTATAATACTCATTATCTTGATCCAGAAAATTTTGATACTTTTGTATTGAAAGGATTGGAAGTTAGAGATACTCCTTATCCTAACGGAGCTATCGTAACTAAGCAGAATGGATATATTATTCAAACTTTAAAGAAAAAAATAATTAGTACTCTTAAAGCAGTAAAACCGCCTAAAATAAACGAACCATCATCAGCTATTGCTATAGGCCAAGCTAAAATCGGTTTAGCTAAAATGGGAGGGTCTACAGAAAATGCTGTTAAAGATATTATATACTTTGCTGGTATAGGTATAGGTCGTATAGGTAAAGCTAAAATACTTAAAGATTATATTCCACCAGAAGAGCATTTTGAATATACTTTTAATCTTTGTGGAGATAGACATATATTCAGAAATAATATTATCACAAAGAAAAAAGGATTAACTATATTAACTAAACGTACTGGAGCTTCTATAATGAAGAAAGTAAAGAATTATTACAAATTCATATTTAGAAGATTCCAAGATTTAGATATAGTATTAGAATTTATTAAGCAAAGCGGCATATTAAATACTAAATTACCTAAATTTGCAGATAAACTTATTCATCATACAAGACATATGATAGAAGATATGCAGACAGCTCATATACCGGTTTCATATGATTTGAAAACACAAAAAATGTTTTCATATTATTTCGATTCTTGGGAAATGCCTATTAGAACTTTAAAGACTCAAGTATATCTTTGTCATAATTTACCTTGGACGAGAAAGAGAGATTCAGATAGTATTTTCATTGATAGTATGGCTAATGTAATCAATAGTGAAATTATGAAACCATTTATCATGTTTATCGACGGAAAAGCTATTAAATGGTCTAATATGACTATAGTTCATAACTGGGAGTATGATTATATTATTATTTCTAATATAGATCATGATATCTCATGTAAATACGAAGTAAATAGCATTCTATTACCATGTCTTATTAGATATGGAGAGGATGAAAATGTACTTCCTATTGAATGTGAAAAATTCTTATTTGATAAGAACGGTAGATACGTAAATAATCCAGAAGCAGATGGAATACGTGTAGAAATTATAGATCCTAATATTTCTGGAAATACTTATAAGTACGATATAAATACTAATTATATTCAATTAGAAGCTGATTATAATCAGATTTCTTCTGATAAGAATATATTGATATTCGAGGATAATAAATTTGATCCTACTAATATTGATTATCTTACATATCATGGAAAGAATATTTATACTTATAATAAAGATGCATTTGCTTATATGAAAACTTTCTATTACATTAAAGCAAATGATACTAAGAATATATTAAATAAATTACCACATCAAACTCAAGTTGATAAAGATATTCAAACTAATATATTTGATGATAATAACAATGGTTATCTTGATAATTTCCGTAATAACGATTTTGATTATTCTTATAATAAGAGATATTCTTATAACGAAAATGTATCAAGAGCTATTGAATATATCATGGGATATGATATGTCTTTACTTAATAAGTATTATACTGACGAAGCTAATATATGCTGTATGTGTTTCAGTGGTAAAGATATATTAGATAGAGTAAATGGTAATTACTTAGAAATGCCAAGAGATAGAAAATATGGATTAGATGATTATGTTGTAGTATATAAGAACGGTAAATTATATGAAAGATTTAGAGAGATAGAATACAAAGCTAGTATGTTTAAGATACCAGTAAACGGTTCTATCAGTGAATCAGATACTATAGAAATCGTTCATTATAAACACGTAGAAAATATGTCTTATCCTACAAGATTAACTCATATGTCTCCAGAAGAGCAAAAAATATTAGGAAAGATTCCTGCTATAGATTATGCAAAATTAGATTTTGCTCAATTATACGAGAATAATTGGTATTATAGCAGAATTACTTCCGATGGATTACCTGTATATGATTATAAAAATTATCTTACAAGACATCTTAGATATGGAGATTTACTTATATTCGGAAATAATAAATCTGGATCTGAAAAGTATGATGATTTTATTAAAGATGATAATTATATACAATATCCTGTAAAATTTGTTTATAGGAATAATAAAGATGAGTATAATAGATATCAAGATACAGAGATAATAATAAAAGATAGATATTATAAATACAAAATGCTGAACTTTACTTCTAGTAGGCAGTTTAGGCAAATGTATTATAACGTTTTCGAAGAACAATCTATATTTGATCTTGATCAATCTTTTAGATTCTGTCAGAATAAAAAGCAATACTTGGTATTCGTCAATGGAAAGAAATTAAACTTTAATGAGTTTGATTTATTGATTCCTAGAATGGATAAGTATACTATTTATACTATAAGAGCATTGACTGATTCAAATGGTAATGTAATACTTGTGAATGATAAACCATTAGAAGTATTAAATACTGAAGCAGAAGATATATATACAGAAACAGATAGAATGTCTATCAGAACAAATATTCCTTTAAACCAAGGGGATATTATAGATATATTATACGTACCAGATCCTTACGATGAAATTATTTTAAATAATTATATTCCTAATGAAAATGGCGTAGTAGAATTAGACAAAGATATATTACAATATCCATTTAGTAAAGATTTATTCCTTATATATATGAATGGAAAGAAAATATCTAATGATCTAATTGAAGATATATCAAAAAATAAAATCAGAATCAAATCTATATCTGATGATGATAAAGTTAACATGAAGAATATCACTATATGTAAATATATAATTCCGGATAAAGTATTAAAAGAATTGTATAGTTACGGAGATGATTGGTCTGATGCTATAGATAAATTGAATGATTCTGATTTCCATAAATTATTTGTAGATCTTAAGAAGCTAGTATAAAAAATAAAGGAGTATATCTTTTTAGATATACTCCTTTTTATTATTCACTCATCGTTTTGAGAAATGATTTAAGATCGCTGCTCATTCTTGATAAAAGTTCAGATGTAAGCTTATCAGATAATTTGAACTTGAGTTTTGTCAATGTAGGTAAAGTATTTATTTGTAGTAATGCATCCATGTTGATGCCATATTCATTAAGCTTATTTACGCAGTAATTTATATCGGTACTTTGTATTCTAATTACTTTTTTGCTATTTAAATCTATATGAATAATTAATGATACCATAGTATCTTCTAATGATGAAAATATCATAGTGACTCTAGATTGTTTCTCTGCAAATTCGTGATATGCAAATTTTTTATCATTAGATATAAATAAATATGTTTCAGTTTCATCTGTATTAGTTTTATAAAATTTGAAATTATTATTTTTCTTAAAAGCACCATCAACATCTACTATCTGTTCTAATATTTTAAGCCTGCATTTAGATTCATCTAAAAATATTTGCAAAAGTTCAACTATAATACTGGTTACAAAGAATATTATAAATAAAATATCAATAGCCATAATTAAAGCATATGTGTTATTATCAAAATAATTAGTCATCATAATTTTCAAAATCTCCTTTTGAATAATAGTCTAAAATAGATATCGCTTTAAATAATTCATCATCTTCAGATTGTTCGGCATCTTCTGCTATTAACGATGATATTGTTTTTACTATATCTTTTCCAAAACGAACTATGTATGTATACATCATAATCTCGCCAGAATATGGATTTCCGTTAATACTATTGTTTTTACATGTTAATATCTCTTGGTCTCTCGTATTTATAACTACATCATATACATTTTTGATAATTCTACCAGCATTCAATATTACGTGCAATTCGGTAAATGTTTCAGATTCGATCGGTATATGTCGCGATGCTGAATAAATATGTATAGTTTTGGTGTTTAAATATATCTCCAAACTACAACTATTATCACTTTTAATGTATTTACCGTCTTTTCCGTATGTATTTACTAAATATATAAAGATATAAGTTATATATAAATACACCATATCATATTGAAAATCTTTTGGATAGTTATTTTGTCTATCACATGAGATAGTTTTAACTGTACTAAACATTTTTAATTTATTTATCTTATTTTCAAATAAGCATATAGTACCTAAAAATATCCCCAGGATTATAATAATACGCATCATCACATACACCTCATATCATGTTCTATATCTAACAACTCTTTTCTAAGCTTACTTAAATTATTTCTAATTAATATTAAATAGCATGTATTGCTAGTATTACCCTTAGTTGCATTCCAAGCACATGTAAATTTATCTATCGCATCTATATAATATTCTATATGATTTTCCTGAAAACTGATAGATTTATCAAATGTGCACCAATGGTATAATCTATCTACCCCTTTAAATCCAAAAGTATTATGATCTTCTGATATTTTCAATAAAGACTTATCAAGTGAAATTCCATTATCTCTCTCCATAAGATAAAAACCATAGAATTCGTCTTTCGTTTTATTTAAAGTATCATATATACATTCTTTTACTTTGTAATATTTTTCGTTTATCTCTTTACTTTTCTTATATTTTTGGATATATATAATTAGTAATGCTATTAACCATCCTATTTCTACAAGTAATGAAAATATAGAAAATGCTAAATACACATCATTAGATACACTTCCTCTTTGATACTTACATACTATACAGATTAGATATCCGAAAAAAGCTACGAACGAACACATTGAACCGAAAAATAACATCCCATCTTTATCCATTTTATAATCTTCCTTTCTTGAAAATAATAATCCGGTATGGCAATTCATACCGGATTATATATTATTCTGCATCTACGTTTTCAAATTCTTTGATACTATTAAATACAGCTTCGTAGTCTCCCTCAATAATGCAAATAGGGGAGTCTTCTACTTTAGCTTTATCAAGTACACTTTTATATGAAGCTATAAGCATATCTCTTGTGTATTCAGTGGATCCAAAATATGTTTCAAATAATGGATTATTACCTTTAGTTCTAGCTTCACAAATATACTCTTTAGAAATACATCTATTATTAGATACAAGATTATTGACGTTTTTGTAAGATATTGCAAATGTCTTGTATCTATTCCGAATAACGTTTCTGAATATATAACCCGCATTATCAATATCTTCTAAGCATATTACAGCGTCTTGCATTCTTAAATAATCGCCTAATAATAGATGGTACATATTGTCAGATTCCATACAGATATTTACAAAATTAAGAGCATCTAATACGGATTTCTGATAGTCATCATTTTCTGAAATATAAATTAATCTAGGTATAATAATATTATCATTATATAAAGATTTTACATTAGTTACATAGGTTCCGTTTACAAATTCCGTATTAAAGAAATAATACGGATATTTATTAGCAAACATTTTCGGAGTAATATCTGAATGATTTACAATGTTTACTGTATATATATTGCACATTGCTAATCTTTCTTCTGATATCATTTTATGTTTTTCTTTCATAGTTTCTATGATATCATCAGGAAGATTATATATTCTTTTCAATACTACAAACTGGTTTGATGGATTGAATTGCACAAAGCAAGAAGAATTCTCGAATGTAATGATTCCCTCTTCTTCATTAAATTCATATCTCTTAACTTTATCTACATCTCCACCGCCAATACAAATATATGTATTTAAAATTCTTTCATCTGGGTTTAAAAATTCTGATCCTCCAATTGGGTCTTCTAAACATAAGTACTGCTTATTTTCGATTGCTTTAATAATATCTTTATTATTCATGATTCAACCTCCATTGATGTATATACAACTCTTGGTCCTAATGGTATACAGCGTTCATATAATTCTGGTTTATCTATATCAATTCCAAAAGTTTCTCCCCATTTACCAAAATTAGCTCTTGCTTTTATTTTTACATACTTTTTGGTATACCATTTGATAGCTTCATTTTCATTTAAAAATAATTTTGCTCCCGATATTTCGGTACTGACAGATTCGACCCCTCTCGCATAATATATCACTCCACTATTACCGACATAACCGATAACGTATCTTTTGTCAACTGTACACATATTAATCCTCCTTTTCAATTTCGATGAAATATGGTTTATCTACATTTATTCCAAACTCCTTTTTCCATCTATAAATATTAGATCTAGCTTTTAATTCTGGATAGCGCATTGTATAATACTCTGTAGCTTCTCGCATATTTCCGAATGTCATAGCATGATCAATAGTTATAGTGCATGGACTTGAATAATCTCTTGTGGTTAGATAATTACTTTTTCCACTAATTTTGTTCTTAAATACTATTACTATCATAAGTTTTCTCCTTTTTAATTATTTTTTCATAATTATAATATATAACTTATTTAGTTATTCGATCTTTAGAATCTATCAATAATAATTGGTTATTGAAATACTCTAGATCCATATAAATAGTTATATTTACCTTATTCTCTATAACTGGAGAATTTATTATAATCTTGTATTTTTCCCAATCTATTTTTATATCAGATTCCTTATGTACGTTATAAATTTTTATATTTAAAAATATAGAAGGAGATAATCCACTTTCGACATGGTTATGTAATACTTTTAATAGTTTACTTTCTGACAATAATTCTTCAAATTCTATTACTTTCTCTTCATCTTTATCAAAGTAATAATCTGTAGTTATATATTGTCTCCAATTATGTTCATCTACATCTGGTGGATCTATATTATCAAAGTCAAAACTATATAATCTTAATAAAGAATTTCTTTCTTCAAATTCTTTCTTTAAAGTTTTATTGGTATAATAATAGTAAAATGCTGGCGCCGGAAAGTGTAATGTGCATTGCATTTCTAGATGAAAGTTTTCATTATTCATTCCAACTTGTTCACCATCATCCTTCTCTATATTCTCCAAATTGTATATTCTCACGAACGTGTCTTTCATTCTAATGAAAAATTCGCTATTACCATTAGCACTCCTAAACTTATAAAGAAATGGTATATGTGAATGAGAATTTAAGTATTTCATAAATCCACATATATTTACTATTCTAGGTCTATTGTGACAATCATTCGTAATTTCAAATCCAGTATCTTCTGCTATATTTAACATTATTTCATATGGCACATGGATATCCATATTCACATATTTACCAGTAGTACATCCAGATCTAAATGCTAACCTCATATATTCTAATAAATCTAATTGTAATGATCTTGTATCTACTCTTATCTTAAATACAAAATTCATTTCTATCTGTTTCATTCTTATTCCTAAAAATTGATTATTCTCATAATCTTGCATAAATCCAGTATTAAAAAATTTGGTTCTTCTTGTAAGAACCTCTCTGCCACCTTCAAATAAATCTACATGATATCTATCATATTCAGTATTTATTGTAGGTTGTATAGCAAGCATAGGTGTTTCTTTTACTATAGGCATATTCTGATTAAATTCTTTAAAATCATCAAATATATATTTTCCATCTACATATACAGATTTAAAGAATCCTTCTTCAAATTGAGATAAAAACCAATATCTCATAAATTCTACAGCTAATCCATAACTATGAGCTATAGAAGGAATAGATATATTTCTTTTTAAAGCAATATCATTAAAATAAGTATTGTCATCTGTTCTTAATATCATAATCTCACCCTTTCTGGTCAATTACATAATTGTTTCAGAAGACAAAAAATAAAGGACTAGAGCGATTACTCTAGTCCTTTTATAATTATTTTGATTTGAGTATTGGAGAATCCAAAGGTAATGCTTTCTCTGTTGTAAAATCTGCAGGATAAAATTCTTGAGAAGTGATATATTGATTATTCCTTCTATATTCATGTATACTATATTTTAATTTTCTTCCGCTAATTTTATCATTTTCATTAAATTCTATACGAGTAATTTCCCTATACGTTTCATCTACTAAATCGGTATATGGAAAAATTGTATAATCTCCATCTGTAATATCAGGATCTTCTACCATTGTGATTATCCAATTATCTACATAAGGTGATAATGCTTTATATGTAGATAATCCTCCTATTACACAAAATGTAGCTGTAGGATTTCCTGTTAAAATCTGTTTAATTTGATCAAGATTATAGTATGCTACATTTGGTACTATATATGGACAATGTGTCTTATCATTAGTTAATACTAAATGAAATCTATCATCCAATGGAAAATATTCTTCATCGAATGTTTTTCTTCCTATAATCATATTTGGATATAATGTAGTGATTGTTTTAAATCTATACATATCTGATGGTAAATTATACATAAGCTTACCATCTTTAGCCATTTCACCATTTGGTCCGATACATACTAATGCTATTACTGTTGCTCTTTCCATAATTAATTCTCCTTTTTATTCACAATAAGTTCATCCAAATACTGCTTTGGTACAGTAACGACTTCATATTGCTCTATTATCGGTTTATTGATATCATAATCAAAATTATATGACGCATAAGCATTATCAACCATTAAATCTATATAATGCGTGCGATATACGCCATATGCTTCATAGATACTATCAAATGTCTTCGCTGATAATATATCTGCGGTTATAGTATAAATAGGTATTTTTGATAATTCATCTATAGAATCGTTGCAATCTTTAGAAATATACACCTTAAATTTATCATTAATAGTTTTATCTTTTGCTTCAAAACAAATTACGTATTTATTCATATTATTTTCTCCTTTTTAAAAATAGAGTCTATGGTAAATACATCATAGACTCTAAAGTGATTAATTTTTACTCATTTTCTGTAACTGTACTAATTCATCTGCAGTATATAATTTTCTTCCTAACGATACAAATGTATTAGTATTAATTATGACATCTCGCTGATGATTTAACCTATTATCAAACGATCCATCATTTCTACTAATATACATACTCTTCGCAGGATTAAATACTCTATTTGCTGCACGATAAAATTCATCATTTATAATATACCAAATATTCAATGTATCACCCAATTCATGTTCATCGATTATGGCTAGTAATCAATTTGATCATCTGATCACTCTGTCGTTACAACAGACGTTCAGACTATATCTTCATCTCTATACAAATTACATATAGAGAGTCTCCCATTTGGATTTAAAGGGGCTTAATCGCGGGTTGCCCTACCAGTTTTATAGCCTTCTGGCTCTACGAAACAAGTTCTAGTCGTTGAGGGTTCATCTTTTTTAATAATCGCATACGACAGGCTTATATAATTTATATTTTTCAGAAATAGTTTTTCCTGTCCTTCCACGGAATACTAAATCTATATAAATCTTAAAGTCTTGCCTATCTTCATCTGGCATCTGAAAATAATCCATAATTTCTTTGTAGCTATACTCTTTTTCGGATAATAATTTGCAAAGGGATTCTGTAATTTCTGGTGGATATCTATTATATAATTTGGAATTTGCTCTAAATGAATAATCTTTCGATATATCTCTATGAGTTTTTCCGTATTTTATGCTAGATATTGTTCCTGAAAATCTCATTCTTTCGCATTTATTTAATATCTGAAATTTATCACAAATCTCTGATGATGCTAAACCTTGATCTAAATATTCACAAATGGTTCTTATGATAGATTCGTCATACTTAGCGTTCGGATGATAAATACCACGATTATTATTTAATCCAGTATCCCATCCATGCCTAGTATTGTCTATTGGAGTTATCCATTCTAGATTATCTATATCCAAATTGGTTTTTATACCATCTTTGTGATTTACCTGTAATTCGTTAAAATTAGGATTATAATAGAAAGACATTAGTTCTATTCTATGAATTCGTACAGTTTTTACCCCAATTCCTGGAACTTGAATACTAACTCTACGATATCCATCTTTGTCTGCAGATATACTTAAAAATCTATTTCTAAGTCTATCATAAACTCTGCCTTTATTACTAATTATATATCTTTCTATAATTATACCGTTCCATATTACCGGAACCCAGTTTTCAATACTATTCATAGAATGATATATAGGATTACTATAAATTTCTTCAGTTATCATAATATTCCTCCTTTCTTCTATATAATAGTATACGATTATTTTAAAAAGTAGCTTCCCTGCTGATCTGACATTATAAAGTACTTAGGCTCTCGCCTTATACCATCTTCAAGATTTTTTCTGTCTTTCGACTGCCATTCGCGCTTATCATCACTGATTACGCTGTAGCTCTTGAAGCCGTTAGCCATTCCCAGCATTTAAAGAGATTTTTCACAGTACCTCGCGGTAGTGTGCGACAGTGTTGTTTATCGAAGTCCGCACCTAATGATACAAGAACTCCTAAAGGAAGTTCCATAGTATAGGAATATGTTATACCTACACAATACATCTGTAATATAGATCCATAGTTAATGGTTGGGTTTCTATTAATAATAATAGGAATACCTTTTCCACTCTTATGTTTCTTAATCATACTTTCAATGATTCTTACGATTAATGGATCTGTATTTATCTTTGCTGCATACCATCTATTGTATGCATCCTGAGAAGATAAATTATATGATTTCTTAAGAATATTGATAATGGAAGCATGTAATAATTCTACTAAAGAATTATAACTAAGTAATACTTGATCGTTTCTTAATTTCGGATTAGATACAATTACACATCTACCTGTAAAGTTATATCTACCAGCAAATAAAGATCTAATTGTACCTTTCTTACCTTCACAAATTGTAACGATATTATCATATAATTTCATGAATTCTACTTGGATATCGTATAATAATTGTGCTGTAGGTTTAATCTTCTTATTAGAATTAAACTTAGATTTGGCAAAGTTTAATTCAGACACTAACTTATTAATCTTAGTATAAATGGCATTGGACTCTTCAAAATAGAATGATTCTTTATCTTCATTGAATGGTCTAAGCATTGTACTAAATACAGGAATAGATTGAGTAAATACTTTATCTCTATTCTCCATAATATTCTTGTAATACTCGATTTTATTTGGAAATTTTGCTTTATAATAATCCATAATCTCGTCAAACCTATTATGGAATTCTACCATACCAATTCCATAGAATGGTTGATCTTCATTCTCGATTATATGGATATGCCCATCTTCATCAATCTGAGCATCATATTTGATAATACTATCTAATTCTGTTTTACCTATTAAGAATTCAATAGATTTAAATAGATTACAATGTATAACAAAAAAATCGTCAGATTGGATTACTATCCAACCTGTGTATCTGGGATTTGTTTCTACATTCTCTACTTTCTGTCCGCAGAATTTGCATTTTAATCCAAGATTGATCTTGGATCTTGTCATTCCACATTTACATCTAAATGTATTCTGGAATTGATCTTGATCAGAAAGATTATTTCCATATTTAGATGAAAATATAGAATGATCATCTTTAAGATCTTTTTTGATTCCATTTGTGGGAGATACAATAAATCCGTTACCAGATCTAATGTCTTGTACTCTCTCTTCGTCGAAATTGATTCTTTCCAATTCCGTTGTGAATATCCAGTCTGGATTATGTGGATATGAATAAGTAAAATCCAATCCAACTCTTCCATCCGGAAGTCTCTTTAGACATTTCATAATTATCTAACTCCTTTCTGTATAACGCTATAATAATATATCGTTATTTAAGTGTTTCAGATCTAGTAAAAATGGACATATAGGATATCCTATATGTCCACAATTTTCTCTTCCCATGCTTCAGCTCTTAATTTATTTACTATTTTCATTATATATCTTTCTTTAAAGAATCTTTTATTTATTTCTTTAATATATCCAGATTCTTTTAATAAATAAATGATCTGAGTATTGGAAATATAATGTTTAATACAATATCTTATATACTTTTCTAAAGCATCTTGTTTAGCATTTCTAAAAGTAAGTAAAGCATTAGTTTCGTCAGAATTAGCCCACATTAAATTTTCTGGTCTGAAATTGCTATAATCTCTATCCTTGATATATACTTGATTTCTCTCAAAAAACTTATCTGATCCATTTCTAGGAATATATGTAGTAGCAACTAATCTTGAAATCTTATATTCTTTTTCTATCGCATATTTATCGTAATATACAATACCATCTATCATATTATATTTACAAACTTTTAGTTTTACGACTTTACCTTTATCAGAGTTGTATGATTTTAAAGGAGTATTATTTCCTTTCATATATACAACCCCATTAGCCGTTATAAAATATGATTCAACCAATGTATATTTGTCTGAATCTAAAACTAAAGGCATTTTTTGCATCATAATTATTTGTCCTCCCATTCTCCGAATACTGTATCAAGTGGTATTTCAGTTAACTGCTCTGTGGAATCGTGGAAAGACTTCATTGATATATTTTTCAAAGTAGAAGGAATCTTGGATTCTGTTATACCGGCGTTCTTTATACCTATTCTGTATAACATATTGCCTGCGCACTTATTACATATACCTGTCTTAGATTCACACATAGAAGCAAATCTGAACTTGACAACTTTATTTAAATAGTTATCTACATTTTCAGATGTCAATTCTACAAGCTTGCCTTTATCAACTATATAAGAATACATCCAAAATGATACATTCTTTTTAGTTAAATGAACTTCTACTGTATCTTTTGTATGACAATCTGATCCAGGAGCGTCTAAAGTGACATGTTGCAGTGTATATACAAATAGCTTTTCCCAATAACCACCATCAGCAGTTTTTCTTGCTCGTTTAAATGGACCAGCAGCTAACGAGTTAGCTATCAATGAATATTCATCTGCTTTGATTCCATCTATATAGTTGGATGTAGCAAATTTGTATTTCTGCTTAGCATAAGGATCAGGATCTTTAATAACTCCTTTTACAACGAATATGTTTTTAAAGTTATTATCCGTAGTACCTCTGGCCTTGGAGTTATATACATCCATGGATGGATCGTCTCCCATATAATCTAATGCATATTGCAATAATTCTTTTTCGACTCTGTTGCCTACAACTTCGTCTCCTCTATCTAATGCTTCTTTATTTTTTGCTAAAAGCTCTTCTTTCTTTTTCTTAATAGCATCACTGCAAGTAAGCATTTTATCGGTATAATTAGGAGCAAGTATAGTTACATAAGGCATTATCTTTTGTGTCTTATTTAAATAATGCTTTAAATAATCAAGAGGTATTTTATCTTCTAATAAAGCATAAGATAATTTCTTATTAATATCTCCAAATAAATCATTATCTACAGACTTATTTATATAATGAAATAAGTCAAATAATTCATTTTCAAAAAAGAATTTATTATATATAAATAAACCTACTGTAGTAGTAAATGAATTTTTGTTTTTCTTTTGTGGATTTGGACCGTAAGAATTTGCAGGAATAGTGACTATATCATACGGATTATATTTTCTTTTTCCATCAAATTCTCCAAAAGTCTCCATTATAAAAGATAGAGTTATATCTTCTTCTTTTAAATCAACCAGGGCTTTTATTTCATCCGGATTAGTGATCATTTTTGATTTACGTTTACTAGCCATATAATTATTTCCTTTCTTATAATACTAGTCTTAGATTACAGTATTGTTGAACTTAGGAAGAATTATAGAAAAAAATAAAAAATAAATTAATCAGGCTAAGCCTGGACCCCTAGCTAATGCTAGAGGTCTTGGTTCTTCTTACTTACGAATTTTGTTCATAAGCTTGAAGAACAATTTTTGGCCTGCCAGTGCTCCTCCGATGGAGCATGTATAAATTCCTATAACACACATAAGAGTCTTGAAATTTTCATTGCAAGACTCTCTTCTTTTCTTTCTCTGATCTTTAGCTACGAGTTTATTGGTAAACTCATTCGCGAGATCAATCATGTCTTCACGAGTAAATGTTTCCTCGCGGAGAACATTGTCGTAACCGTCACTGACTGTTATAGTGACAGAATTATCACTATTGTTTTTGTATGTATTCTTTCTAGTTACGACTTTTACTCTTGCGTTTTTAAGTTCTGCGTTATTGTTCATCATAAGTTACCTCTTTCTACCTAGTTGATGAGACTAGGATTTATTAGATTATTATTGTTTATCACTATAATATTATATAATCAAAAAATAAAGATATTACAAATACCCCATAGTGTAATATTACACTATGGGGTATATATTTCATTTGAATGTATAGATATTGTCTAATCTTTTAGCACATTCTTCTAGATTACCATAAGCTCTCTGTCCTTCAAACTGAGATTTAAATATAGTCAAGAATTCATTTATTCTTCTTCTTGTACCTGCTACTTTGTTCCAGAAATTATCTCTTTCTTTATCGTCGATCATCCATTTTTCTGGACTTTTAGCATAAGCAAATCTCATCGCAATATGCTCATTTTCTATATCATATACTTTCTGGCAATATTCTTTTACTATCTTCAAGAAGTCATTTACATCTGCATATTGACAATCATATTGATATACTTTGTCGAATATATCATCATCTACAACGAATAAATAATCATATACTTTTGTAAGCATAGTATCGTAGTCTTTATCTCTATTTCCTTTTACTTTGTATCTATAACTTGTTCTCCAGAGATTGTTTCTTGTAGATATAATACCAATAGCAATATTTCTATTCTCATATTTTACATATACAAGTTTATCTAACTCTCTATTATATTCTCTATCAAATACTTCATGTACTCTTCTAATCTCTGTTTCAGGTGATCTGTATTTATCTTCTACAATCATCTTATCCATCACAGATACAATTTCTCTATCTACAAATTCTTTGCTAAGTTCAAATGTATAATAGTTAGACATTTTCACTACTCTGGCGAAGTCTTTATCAGACTCCGCCTTTTTTGTATAAAATACTTTAGTTTCTTTCTTGCCTGTTTTCATATTTATTCTCTCCTTTTTTATTTTTCACTTAGTGGTATTAATATTTCACTACTTACAGATTTGGTATATAATTTATCGTTTCCTGGTTTCTTTATACTGATATCATATACAACTGCTAATTTTTCTGCATATGTACCAAGATTTAATATATTCTTTTCTGTAAGTCTTTTATAAGTTGAATCAACAACTCCAAAATCGCTAAATGCGTACCCCCATAATTGGTAAAATTGATCTGTATATCCTTCTATGCTGAATATATTGTAATATGAGTTATTATCATCAATCCAGAACCCATCTTGATTAAGTCCATGATAAGTATCATCCATAGTATCTTGTGTGATACCATTAATCTGTGGACTGGTAGATTTTAATAATATATCGGCATGTACGTGATCGATGTATACATCATATCCATCAGGTAGACCAATTGTTTGAACTTCCATACCAATATTTTTGGAATCTGTAACTCTCCATTTACTAATATTATATCCTTTTACAGTATAATTACATTTTAATTTAAAATCTTCACCATTGATTTCTAATTCCTGTTCTAGTTTAGGTTTTTCTACATTGACGTTTATAGAATCTGTGGTGGTGTCTTTTTCTATAGTTTCAGATTCACATCCGCTTAATGATAAAATTAATACCACCATTAAACACATCATAATTTTATTTAGTTTCTTCTTCAATTTTTGATACCTCCAATTTTTTCTCAGTCCAATCTCGTAGATCAAATGCTACAATTTCTAATGTGTTAATATCTAATTGTTTATCTAATCCTTTTTCTTTAAATCTTTCAAAATTGTCATTGAACCATTTTTCCGCTTCTCTCGCTGAAGGGAATATTGTTCCTTTCAGCGGGTATTCTGCAAAAGCTGTCATATTTTCGTTTAAATACATATAAGGCTTTCCTAAACCAGGTATAATTTTCAGCGATTCGCCTCTTATAATATAATTATACTCATACATAGGAAGAGCTATTTGTTCAAATGTGCTATATCTCCACCCATCATCAAACTCATGATACTTATCATTTGGCATTTTAGCGTTAAAATGAATAACATATGCTGGATCAGCTGGTATATATTTATACGTGTAATGATCATCCCATTTTCTTTCTAAATGATAGACATCGTAATCTATTATAGGTAGACATTTGGTCATACCACGTCCATTGTGAGAATATATAGCAATAGCTACTTTAAAATCGTCTTGATAATCATCTAATATACTTATCAATTGACCCAATGATTCAAATTGTTTCGAGCACGGATTATAACCCCAATTGGATAGCCATACCGTATTTTGATAATCGTAAGTTACTGTTGTAATTGGTACTTTAAACTCCCTAATACATGTGTGACCTCTATCAATTATTATATTAGGTTGCACCGCAACTCTGCCGGTCCCGTCTTCTTCATATTTCATTTTCTTTAATTTTTCTTTCAATTCCGCAACTTTCATTTTGTACTCCTTTCAAAGAAACTTAATGATTGATGATAATCTAATTTCTTAGCAGATTTTTCTTTTAAATTTATTTCTACAATTTCCAATGTATCTGTATCTAAAACTTTATTTATTTTACGCATCATAGATACTTCAAAGTTATCATTAAACCATTCTTCTGCATCTTCTACCAGATTGAATAGAGTAGCATTTAACGGATTAGGATAGCACATTAGAGCGGTTATATATACATATTCATCAGTATCTTTTCTTTTTGCCCTTATGACATATTTAGTTTCTCCTAAATTTATTCTGCCCAATCTCATATTACCTCCTCAAATATTTAAATAATCATAATGTATATCAAATTTAATATATCCTTCTTTACCAATATTATCAATTGAAAGTATATAATCATCTGCAGTTATTAAAGTCTTCTCTTGTTTCCCAGTGTATATATAATGTCCAAAGACAACATCAGTTTCTCCGTCTATATCAGATAATACTTTTTCTATATCTAATAAACGATTTATACTTGCACTATAAGATGGATTAGTATCATTATTAGAAAATGTAATTATCTTTTCTTCTTCCGAGTATCTATAATCGTTTATAGGACCAACTATAGAAGAATTGTATTCACCATTAAATTTAAGAGAATACATTACAGTGTAATGTATTCTATCGCTCGTATCTAATGCTTTTATAATAGGTAATAACTCTTTTACTTTCATATTAAATTTCCTCCTTTTTATTTTCATTATCGAATCTATACAGGTTACTAAGTTTATCTGCTGATATATAAATAGTATAAAAAGCAGATTTTTTACGTGTACTGCTTTCAGTTATATCAATCTTCATTATATTAAAATCATCTATGGCAAGAATGATAGTACCATTTTCTGTTTCAAGATAATAATCAAGTATTACAGAATATTCGTCGGAAGCCTCTTCTTTTAATACTTCGTATAAGCCCTTACAATTGTAAGGATAGTCGTTCTCTTCCATCTTAAAATTAGAAATATGCACTGCTTTTTCTGATGGGTATGTGTAACAAGACACTGCATCCATAAATAAGCAAGATATGATATTATCAGTACTCATATTAATCATAGTCATTACGTCTAAAATATTGTTTTTTACTGGTTCCATATTTTCTAAAAATTCTTTTACTGTCATATTAAATTTCCTCCATAACTTCTTCTGTTCGTGTAATTTGTATTTTTACGATCTCTGCATGATCCATATTAAAATACATTTTAAGCTCTTTTAATTGAAAATCATCTGTTGGATTTTTATCTATATGATATTTCTTGTAAAAATTCCATGTGTTTTTTAATCCATCTACAGTAACTTTTTCAGAATTGATAATATCTGGATATGAGCCAAACACCTCAGTTCCTGGACGGTTTGGATTAAAATATAAATAATCATTTTTTAGTTTCTTTCCAACTACAAAAGAAAAAAGTGCATCAGTAAGATTATCTCTTGAATGCGGTATAGGTACTTCTTTTTTCTTTTTAAACCTTATTACATATCCTTCTCCTAATATTGTGCTCATATTTGTATCCTCCTTATATTTATTCACGATTATAATATACAAAAGAAATCCCATTTACCATTGGTAAATGGGATATAATTTTTAATAATAAATTTGATATGTAATATCAATACCTTTAGTTAAATCTCTTAAAGACTCATTACTAAAGTTTAATTTAGTTAATGGTTGGATATCCTGGTATACAGTATATCCATCAATAGTCTTCGGATATGCTGTAAGTAAGGATATTGTATTAACTTCACAATTATTAATACCTATAGTAGCTTCATAATAATCTCTAAAATCATATTTATTTACAGACATAGTAAGCTCTACATATGTTCTAACTTTCTGTTTATTTTCGGATGTATATACATTTTCATCTACTGGAGTTCCATCCATATATATAGACTTACATATAGGATCAGCGTCGAACGCTTTAAAGAAGTAGGCAACTCTGTCTAATTCTTTTAATTCTTTTCTACCAAAATATTTCCCTCTTAATTCATCATTAAGATCATTATCAGAAATACAATATCTAAATGGAATTAAATGATCTTTATCAATCCATTTAGTATAGTCTACATCATAAATTTGAGAACCTTCTGGTCCACAACCATCCGTACCCATAGCGAATAATACTACGATTTCATTCAATTTTTCTTCCGGAGTTAATGCTACAGTATTGTCAAGGTCTAATTCTTTATTGTAATTAGGTAGTTGTACAGGTAATTTAATACCAGGGAAATGCTTTTGTAATGTATAAAAAGATCCTGGTAATATTACTTTGTTCCATTTTTCGAGTATAACGGTCTTAGTAATAGGATCTCTAACTATAACTCGACCTTCATGTTGCGCGAAATGTAATTCATCTTCATTTATTTGATAGCGAGGGATATCCTGAAACACTTTCTTTTTAATCATTATATTAAACCTCCATTTATTCGTGTCTACAATTATAATTATGTTTCAGGCTATAAATTCCTAGTATCGTAGAAAAAATAAAGATGGGTGAAATATTTCACCCATCTTTATACTGCATTTTATTTTCTTTCAGGATGCATCATAGCATACTCATAATTTCTATTATATAATCTCACATTATCATATACAGAATTTGTCAACGTATCTATCTGTTTCTTTATTGGAGAAAATTTATAGAGCTTATACGTATTACGGTTTTTCTCCTGATATTCTCCATATTTTATAATAATTAAATTTACAGCAGCATTGAAGTCTTCTAATAATTTATCGACTTCATATTTATAAACACCTTCAAGATATTTTCTATCCGAATTATATAACGATAATCTTGTATTCATATAAACCAGATAAGAAAACTTTGAATTTGTCTCAATGGATAAACTGTAGGATGTTGTTAAATCATCCTGCACAAATTCAACTCCAAATGTTTTATAAAAATTTGTTCTAAGGGTTGTTCTATAATTGATCTTTCTATTGATAGATCTTCTGTCATCGTCGGACAGATATTCTTCGTATTTATCAAGAAGCGGCTTAACTTTAGATAAGTCGTTATCGTTTACACTATCAATAGTACAGATAATAGTGTCAACTACTTCTTTGATTTCTTTTTCTGTTGCTGGTACTTTTCCTTTTGATAAGATCTTCTGTTCACCCATTGTTTCTTTCCTCCTTAAATTTCCCTGTTTCAATGTAATATTCTACAATTTTAAAATCTCTTTCGTTTAAGATATTTCCTAAACAAGTAGATTTATCAAATTGCATCCCTGCCAATCCTATTAATTTTTTAATAGAATGACATACCGTTATCACCTGCCATGTAGGTAACTTAACAAAATTGATCTCTTCATAGTCATTTATTATATTCAATAAAGTGCTACTATGAATAGAAATTTGTTTGATGGTACACATATCTGTCTTAGTTTCGATATGTTTTGACAGTATCTTTAATGTAAAAGATATATGTGTCATCAAATTAATATAAGCTACACAATTTTCTTTATATAATGAATTTAATTCATTATAATACTTATTGTACAACTTATCACAGATCTCTTTTATTTTGTTTGTATCGTTTGTCCATGCTAGATCTGCAAGAAGCATTATGTCATTTGACATTTATATTCTCCTTTCTTTTGTATTTTAATAGATATTCTTAATCATTCTGAATACTATCAATATTATAATATATTATTTTAATAATTTATTATTACATTCTGAGCTATTAAGAACCCCATATATCTATAGATATATGGGGTATATTTTAATCTAAATATACATAGTCTTCTATCAAACAGTTATCTTTAAACGTAATTTTTGCATTGCTTCTCATATTATCAGTATTTCTTACATACTCTTCCCATTCGTATGTATGAATAAATGATTCTAATTTATCCTCTATACTTATAGTATCATCATATACGATGGTTATTAATAAATTAACTATCTTATCAAATACAGGAATAAATTCGTTTGGTATAAACGGTTTGAACCAATAAATATCCATATACATTTTATCTTTAGGTACGCATTTACTCATGTAAGTAATATGATTTAAGAAATGTTTAAAATCATCAGATTTAATATACTCAGGGAATTCTTCTGATACATTATAAATCATATCATCTATTACAGGTATTCTATTTTCATATATATCATCGAATATATACATATTATTTGTATGGATCAGATCTACTTTATGGGATTTAAAGAACATTATTACTTCAAATAAATATTCTTTAATATAATCTAATGATACAGTAGGTATATTCTGGAATATATATTTAAACTCATCTCTATCTATATATAAATATATATTTTCTGTAATATAATTTATATATTTAGATATCTCCAATTGTCTTTCACTTTTCTTAGTAATAGATTCACATTTCTTTATTATTGTATATAATGGAGCGCACTTATTTCCTAATACTTCTCTATAAGTTTTAGGAGGTTTTCCATTGTTTCCATATTTATTAAAGTATCCAAAATTGCATTTAGTTATGAATAATGCTTCATATAAATCGTGATATATATCCCACTCTCTTCTATTATTAGCATTATACATAGCTTCTTGTAAATATTTATATACTTTCTTATTAGATCTATATACTTCTACTAATTGATCAAAAGATAATATAGTATTAGGATTTTTAAATCCACTTATTCCTACATCTTCTGGTGTTAATCCTTTATTAGCTAAATCAGAAGTTATTAATTCCATATTAGCTTCAAAATTAAAGCCTTTTATAGCTAACGCTTGAACTGGATCGTAGATAATATTATCTTGTGTTTCGTTATATAAATACATCAGACTATATAAGCATATCATTAAATCTACTAATTCAAATTCTGTTTTACTATTTAATTCTGGAACTTGTAGTTTTACCATAGTTAAATCTATATTAGAATATAGAATCATATTAATGAAATATGCTAATTGGAATGACATTTCTGCTACAGAATATATAGCTGATACTGATATATATTTAGTAATTCTAGCATTAAATATTCTTTCAGATATAGTATGCTTTACAAATTCTTTAGTATAAAATCCTTGCCAATATATATCTTCTCCAGCAATATCATCATATTTCTTCCAATTTCTTTTATCTCTTACACATTCATCAAAACTACTATTCTCAAATGGTACTTTTAAGAAAGTTAATTCATAATTATTATCAACGTCATCTATATCATCTCCTGTTTTAGGATCTTCTATAACGTCATTTCTATATTCTCCATTGTCATCAAATAATGGTACTTTCATTAACCAATATTTGAATAATTGGATATTATCAAAACCAAATAATTTAGATATATCTATCAGGTTCTTATCACATGATTTATATTTAATTAATCTATTTAAATTCTTTACTAATCTTTTCTGATATTTTAATGGTATATCAGGGAAGAATTCTACACCACATGAATCGAATATATATTGTATAGTACGTAAATCAAATACATCTCTTCTTATGATATATTCTGGTGCTCTTATAATCATATCATCAAAAGCTTGTACTATAATCATTATCATCATTATTCTATCATAGTATTTATTTCTATATTTATATGCATCAGAATAAGAAGTTTGCAAAAAATAAACTCTATTTATTTCAAGTCTTTCTACAAACTTATTATATACTTCAGTAGTTTCTACTGGAGGAATATATAATACTGAAAACTTTTGTGCTCTTCTAGCAAAATTAGGGTCTATTTTCTTTTCTCCTAAATGCCATAAATACTTACATTTTAAATCACCGTTATCATCTAACGTATCTTTATACATTGATTTATATTTATCTATTATACCAAATGCTTCTAATATAAGTATTTGATCATTAGTCATTTTATGTATTGGATTTCCATCATTCTCGAAGTTTACTGTTATAGTATCTAAATCTTCTCTAGTTAAATATATACCAGGATCTCCTACATTAGGTAATCCATTAAGCATTCTATAATAATTATTTAATTCTTCGTAATTCTCTAAAAATCGATTTTTAGCTAACTCAGTCAATTGAGGCTTGATGCTATCAGGAATAAGAGAATTGTCACGAGCGTAGGTAAGGCAATCTCTACGGGATAGTGTTGGTATTCTTTTTAATAGTAATATGTCGTATTTAAACATAGTAAAATTATAAGTACCTCTTATAATATTAGCATATATATCAGACTGTCTTAAAGATTCTACTGTTTCATTTTCATCAGCTCTTGTTTCATCCTTTAATATCAACCCATTCATCATTATCTGACATTGATATATGATCTCGTCTAATAGAGGATATTCAGACGCTTGTTTGCGAATTTCTTTGTCCATTGCATTATTCTCCTCTTCTCATAATATTACATAAATGTGCTAATCATATAAAAGAATCCACTATATCTTAGATATAGTGGATTAAAATATCATAAAATATTTTTTAATCATCAGAAAATATGTCATTATAAGATATATCGTCAGGTAAATGCTCTTCCATAGTTTTCAAATTACGCATAACTAAATCATATTGTTTTTTAGCTATTGCGTATGATATAGTAAAGCAATTACGTATTTGATTTATATTAGCATATAAAATATTAGAAACTTTTGCTAAAAAGGTTCTAGTTTCATTTGGTTTAGTCCATTTATCTATCCAATTAGTTATATTCTCATTACGCAAATTAAAATCTTCCATAGAACTATCTATATTTAAAACTAATACACTTGCTTCATCAGCTAATTTGCTGTAATTTTTATAATCATTTATATCGAAGTAATTTACTGTCTTTGATTTTATATGTTTATTCAAATCTTGATAATCTGTAGAGTTTTTACCATAGCCACTCGAATTTATAAAACGTAAATATTTATTTTCTTTTTCTTTAAATTCTTGTATACATTTATCTATTTCTTCTTCAGATTTGCATTTATTTGCGTTTGATGCGAAAATAAGTGTAGAAAAAGATAAATCTACCGACTCCTTGTTCAATTCTTTAGCAAATTCCAAAATCCCTGAATTCAATTGTGAAAATTCTATATTAGTTTTTAATTGTACTTTTTTATTGTGTAGAAATTTCTTGCCAATATTCTTTTTCTTTATTTCAGATAATCGTTTTTTCATTTTGACAATAGCAGGTTTTATGTGTTTATCGATAAAATCTTTAGTAAATTTTATCAGCTTTTTTATTTTTTCTATTATAGTATTTAATATTCTTTTAAAGGTTTCTTTAATATTGACTTCTTCATTCAGAGTTGAATTTAGAATGTCTAACTCGTACTGATATGTAAGTATATCAGCCTCTAAAATATAATCCATGTCTATATTCTCCTTTAAAATAATCTATTAATTGATTGTGAAAAAATAAAATTATTTAATTATTAAAAATAATGGGTAGAGAATATTCTCTACCCATTATGTATTATAGTCCTATTTTATTCATGGCTAATATAGCCATTTTATTGTATTTAGTGTCACCTTGATCCCTTCCCAAATAAGGAATACCATCCATAGGTACATCATATCTTAATGAGAAATAATCCATTATATCTTTCTCATTATTATAATTTTTGTCATTCTCACATCTAGCAACATAAGAATTGACTACACCCACCTTCTCAGGTGTGTTCATTTGATCATAGTTGTCTTCGAGATCTATTTGTGAATCCCATAAATCTCCTATAGTTTTAATATTATTATTTTTAAATGAATAATTAGACATAATAATGTCCTCCTTTGTAATAATATTAATATAGCTATTCAACTATATCAATATAATAATATATAATTATATATTTCTTATTATACACTTTTAGGGAGGATAAGAGCATCATAACCATGTTTGGTTATGATGCTTCATTCTGATTTGGTGTAGTGTTTATTTCGGTAGCATAAGATATTACAGCTAGTTGTATTTTTTCATATATTATGTCTTCTAATTTCTGATCATTATAAATGTATTTTAATTTCTGTAATTGTAATTGGGATATATTATTAAGGATTTTGGTTAATACGTATTTTTCCATATTAGAAATATTTTCATCAGACATATATTGAATACCATTAGGTTCATTTACTATAATATGATATTTGCTGACTTCTTCAGTTATCATTAAATCTATAATATCAAAATCTTCTTTTTTTGGTTCTATAGTCATTTCTAATTTTAATAATTCTAAATCATTTTTCTGATGTAAAGAATTCGTTATGCTTACCATTAATATTAAAATTGTTATAGAAAAGCATAATATTATTGATAAAATTATAAGATATATGTAATTCATGTTACATCCTCCCTATTTATTGTATCTACAAATAATTAATATATTAATATGTAAAGTGAGGTTATAAAATATTATGGATTATATAATGGAAGCTGAACTGCTTAATTATGAAACGCAAATAAATATGCTCAAAGAAGCAGCTTATAACTCTTATGTGGATGAATCTTTGCTTACTGAAGAATTTTCTATTAAAAAAGCGTGGGATGCTTTTGTAAAATGGATTAAAGAAAAAGTAGGGCCAGTGATAAAAGCAATGTTTAATTGGTGCAAGAAAACAATAAACTTCGAAAAGAAAAAAGATAAAGAAGCAAAAGAAGATGTAGATTTTATATTAAAATATCAAAATCAAATGAGAAATGCATATGCTGGTAATTTTATAGGAAAGAAGAAAATAATATACTATAGCATTGATAGTTTATCAAATGAAAATCTGAGTGATTTATTTATTAAAAAATCATTCATGCCATTAAAAATTTATCTTCAAGATCTTAAAAAAATGTCCTTTATGTTTAATTCGATTAAAGGGATGACTGATGAAGAATTAAAAAAGAAAAAAGAAGAATATTCGAAACATCAAGAGGAAATGAATAAATTAAAAATAGATAATATTGAAAATTGTTTTAGAAAAGTTGAATTAGATGATAGTTTTTTGCTCAAAGATACAAGTTTCATCGAACTTTCGATAGACCGAATATCTGCAGATAAAGATGGCATCGAAAGCTGTGAAAGCAATATTTGTGACATAAACAATGTATATTATTCTACACAAAAAATAGTAAGTGAACTTGATAGAAATCTTGGAGAGTTTCAAGATAATCAAATTAGGAATGCCATAACTTGGGGAAATATGCTGATTAAAGAATCCATAGATTTAGGAGCAATAAACAAAACTTGTATGGAATTATATAAAAAAGATAAAGATTATCAATACATGTTTTTAAAACAAGTTAAAGCACTGATGAAAGAAGCACTTGATAGAGGAGAATCTGTAGCTGTTCCTGATTTTGCATAATTTATACTCCTAACCTCTAATTAAGGAGGTTAGGAGTTCTATGGACGAAAATAAAGTAAATGAAATACCTGATATATATTTTCAATTTGATGAAACGCAAAACCCTATAGTATCTTCTCCTAATAGTGAATTTTCTATACAGTTTGAACAAACCAAAGAATCTTTGTTAGAGATAGATACTTATAAGAATTTTATATCAAATGCTGTTGCTCAGTTTAGGCATTCTAGATTCTATAAGCAATATAAATCATATTTAATAGATCTAGGTCTAAATAGATGTCAATACTTTCCTAATATTACAGTAGATTTATTAGGAGCTAATGGTATAGAAATGCATCATAATTTTTTAACTATTTATGATATAGCGCTTATGATATGTGAGCATGTATTAAATACAGAAGGTCATATTACTACATTTGAATTGATTCATTTATTGAAAGAAGAGCATTCTGAAAATAGAATACCCATAGTAATGCTTTCTAAAACTGTACACCAAATGTATCATAATAATGAAGAATTTGTTATACCTGCAAGTCAATGCTTTGGATTCTGGATGGAGTTATTATATAAGTATAGGAACGGTATTACTATCAATATAGCAAATAAAGTAATAAATTTCTTGCAAGCTAGTCTAGAAGAAATAAAAGGTATAAATAGTTCTTCTAATTATGCTAATACTCTGTTACAATTAAGAGATCACGTATATAATTGGTCTATATATAATGAATATCTAGATAGAGCCAAAATAGGACAAATAGTATATTAAAAATATCCCATATACCGAATTGGTATATGGGATAAAATTTATGCAGCTTCAGAAGAAGATCCTGCTGCAATAGCTGACAAATATCCAGCTAAAGTGACTTTATACTTAATCACGAATTGAGCTGATGTGTTTATTATTTCGTTACTTCTAGTAACATGCTTCCTGAAAAATTGCATATCGCTACCGAAAGCTCCGTACGCATGATAGCCTTTTCTTCCTTCCATTTTATGAATCTTATCGACGTATAATTGTACTTTTTGTCTAACTTTTGCTAATTCTTTGTCAGATTGGCTAATTATTTTTCCTAATCTATCTTGAATACTATCAATGTATTTTTTATTGGTATTAATAACCTGAATTATTTCTTTGTGAATTTTTCGTTTTCCTTTAGATAACTCTTGAATTGTGTAAGTTTCATCTTCTAGAAACGCTTTTGCTGGATTGTAATATTCACCGTGCAATCCATACCTAACTGCAATTTCTCTTTCAGAGAATCGGTTTTCACTTTTAGAAAACTTATCATAATTGTTTTTCTCAGGATTTTCAAAATCTAACGATTTAAATAATTTATCCATGCTATTAATGCAAGAAGATATAGCATGGATATTCTGTTGAGCAGATGCAAGAAATTCTCCAACTTTTTGTGTATTTATAGTCTTTACAGTACATCTTCCAGGTTTTGCATTCGTATCCGTTTTTGATACATTTCCTTTAGTTATTGGAATTATATCAGATTTAGTATCGGTATTATCAGTGTCTGATCCTAATTTCTCTATTTCTTTGTCTTTCATTTCTATCTGTTTATTGAGATTCATAGTTATTCTCATGATATTACTTACTGTTTTGGTAGCTTTAGATTCGGCCTGTTCAGGGGTTGCTTTATCCATATTATCTGCGGCTTGTTCAGCTTTCTTTTCTGCAGATTCATATGCAGCATCTGCTACTTTGGATTTTCTAAAAACAAAATCCAATATCTTTTTTAAAAATCCTCTTGTGCTATCGATCCACCCTAAAATAGTTTTACCTATATTCTTAATTTTTTCTTTAATATTAGCGCCTTCGTTTACAAATTCATTTTCATCTATTCCGATGCATTCTAAAGAATACTCAAGCATATTCAATTGATTACATCCTTCATAGATATCGGCTTCTAATATATAATCCATATCATTGATCTCCTTTAAACTAAATTTTACCTTATATATTAATATTATGTAATATACAGGCAAATCAAAACACATTTCTATAAAGTATAATATAAAAGGAGATTAAAAGATGGATTATATATTAGAAATGGACATATTAAACGAATCTGCACAATTTGATATGAGAAATACTATAATAGAATCTTTCGAATTAGAAGCTATTAGAGAGGGATTTTCTAGAAAATCATTAGCAAACTTTTTTAGAAAAGCTGTGGAAATGGTAACAGGATGGGCAAATAAATTAAAAGCTTGGGCGACCAAAATATTCGGTCCCGTTATAAATAAATATAAAAAATATAGAGCTGCAAATCTTAACAAAGCGTATCAATCAGGAAAAATGATCAAGGTAAATTGTCCTTACTACGAGGTAAAGGTTAAAGTATTTAATGCTGCATTGGCAGAAGGAAATAATAATCAGAAAAATATTTTTGAAGGGATAAAATATATAGAATCCAACATAGATAAATTTCTGTCTAAAAAAATGAATGTTAATCTTGGTGATGAAAGAATTTGGAAAATGATAAAAACAGATAAGTCTCAGCTTCCAGCTCCGTTAAATAAAGCGAGTAAAATTGAAGATTTCATGACTAAATACAATTTTGGATATGTAGATAAAGAACTTGTTAATTTGATACTTCAAAATCAAAAAAACTTAGATATAATGAGTAAAAGTATTGATAATAATATAAAACAAATATTACAATTATATGCAGGAATTAACGAAAGAGCAGAAAAGTACGAAAATATGATGTCCAAAGACTCCGGGGAAGATATGCCAGGAGCAGCCGATGTTGTTCATTGCTATAATATACTGCTTAAAGGTACAGCCTTAACTGGAAATATATTCAATTCCTTACGGACTATAGCAATGAGAGGAATTAATGAATATTGTAATGTAGTAAATAAAATTATGAAAGCAATTGGAGCTGATTCTCAACCAGCTAGCACAGCAGCTGAAATGTAGTAAAAAATAAAAAATTATTTTTAAACACATTATACCCCATAAGCAATTTCGCTTATGGGGTATAAATGCTTTCATACACTTTAAAAAGGAGTTAACTTATGCAATTACCAAAGTACGTAACCGGTAAATTTTAACACAAGATGGAAATCAAAGCATCCTGTATTATTCTAAATGTTACAAAAGTTTTAATTTTTACATATATTTTACAGATTGTAAAGCATTTAAGCTTTTTATTATATCGTCATATAATCTTTTTGCAACTTCAGTTTTATCGGAAATGTAATCTTGATATATGTCTAACGTCTTTCTAAAGTATCTTGTAAGATCTGTTATCATATAAAGATTTTCATATGAACATTGTTTCTTTAATCTTTTATCCATAGCAGTAACACTACTTCTCATTCTTTTTAATTGATCTTTAGCAAATATTTTATTTTTATCTGCTAAGATAATATACTCATTCATCTTTCTTTTGATAGATGCTTCTTTAGAACGAAGATCATCTGTTAATTCACTGTATGGGGTATAAGTATGAAGCTTAAACTGTTCATACATATATTTCAACGGAGCTTTTGGATAATTAGGATCTCTGTCTAATCCAAGATCATCTTTCATAAATTTGTAATATAATTCAGTATTACGAAATTTATCTACTGGGGTTAAAATTTCTTTATCGAATCTATCTCTATATTCTTCATAATGAGTAATGTAAAATCCTAATTTAAGATAAGTAATATCTTTAGGTATTTCGAATCCTTCTGGTGGAAAGAAATTTTCCAAAGTATCTAAGTTACAGTTAAAAATATTATTTATAGAATTATCATTGTCCATATTTGGTAAGCTAATTGTAAAACTCATATTTTAATCCTCCAATTTAAATGTGTCTAATTCTTCTTTTTCTTTAGTAAGGGTAAATTTCACTAAAGTTATTTCATTATCAAGTTGATCTAAATATAATTTGTTATAATTAGATATAAAATCTAATATCGCATTTTTATATTTATCTATAAACCATAAAGCGTATTCTTTATTACAAAAACCATTTTTGACTATGAGTGAATATGATTCAGTTTTGAATATATTGAAATTAACTGTAAGTGTGTTGGTTTTGCTTATATCAAAAGCGTAACTCGGTGAAATATATAATGCTGAATTATAAGTTATATTTTTCAATTTTAATACATACATTTCTGTGGTTTCCATATTATAACCCTTTCAAATTGAAAACGCTAACTGTTGTGTCTGGAGTATTATCTGTACATATTACTATACTTACATTGTCAGATAAATGCCTAGTTGTGATAATATCTTGATTTACTTTATTTATTATATGCTCTTTAATATCATGCGAATACGCGCTAAAATAAAATATAGCTTCTGATATATTTTGGAATGAGTATTTTTCTATAACATATTTGTCGAAGTGTTCTGCTAAATTATGAGATAAAAACTTAAGACCGCGACTATTATTTTTACCTATATATACTATAGGCTCATTTCCATCTTCATAAGGTTCTATTCTTAAAAAATACCCACACATTTTATTTATTGATTCTCGTATTATATTACCACTTTCTTCTTCGTATCTAACTATTTTGATGCATTTATCAGCAAATTCTTTCGGACTCATCCCTGTAAATGCGGTTATTTCTTCTGCGAGGTACCATGTGTAACTGGATATTCTATACTTAGCCTGATCTTCGCTCAGACATATTTCAGCTTTAGTAATATCCTCAGTTAATCCATTACTATAATCTATATAATATTTATCATTTATACAAACTACGTATTTCATATTATTTCTCCTTATTATCTAGATTTTTATATTTTATTATTTTGATACACTTATTTAAAAATTCATTATAAGTCATTCCAGATAATGCTTCAAATGCTGCGCTATCTTTTATCACCATTTTCGTGATAAAAGATTTGGCTGCTTGTTCAGTATCAAATAAAAGAAATATACCTTTTTGATCTATTCTACTAAAATATTTAGCCTTATTTAAATAATATTCACCATTGACTTGTATTACATATTTATCATCTTCGTGAATATCTACTTTTAACTCAGTAGCAAGGTCTGATTTAATATTTACATTAAAATTTACAGTTACTGGTATTATTTCAAGCAAAGATTCGGATTCGGTTTTTAATCTCTTTTTAAATTCATCATCTTTATTTAAAAACGTTAAGTGGAATTCAATGTCATTTTTATTTGACAATATAGCATTTTTAGTTTCTTCTAATGTATTAAATCCGTATTCCAGAATTTGTTCATATAATTTTCTGTATTTTAATAATTTAAAATAATGTCTATCATTAGAAATGCATGATTTACCGATGTAGTAGTCAGTCCCAGATACTTTATCTGTATATTTGATTAAGTATTTTGTACTTCTAATATCTATAGTACTCATATTATTTTCTCCCTCCTAAACTATATTCCATTACATTTGTGTATAATTCCCTCAATAAATTTCCGTTATATGATATATCTAATAATTCCATATTTTCTGGAGTATTATTTAAATGATGTACTCCATATCTATGATTATACATCACTATATCGTACATGGACATATTATCAAAGTTTCTATAACAGTCGATGGGTAATTGTTTATTTATATATTTTTTATAGGTATCACTTATATAATCAATAGCTGTTGGACTATCACCATTACTTATATACCATAAAGTATTACATATGATATCTAATATTCCATTCTTATGGAATTCCAATTTACTATCGTTAATACCTTTCACATCTATTATTTCGGTATTACTCTGTCTATCTAATCCATAATATATTTCCATATTTGCTAATTTTAAGAAAGATGTATATGTGTTTTTATTAAGGAATCTTATATTTCCTATTGACGCACAAGTAGGTATCTTATTTATAACAAATATAGCATCGTTCTTGATACTTAAAATATCTTCTTCATTTAATTCATTCATTTCTAAAAAGCTTTTTCTAATTTCTGCAAGTCCTTCTTCAAATGCTCTATTAATTCTTTCATCTTTTAAAATATAGCCAATATGAACTTGCCTATACTCTCTAGACAAGTTCATTATTTTAGTATATTCTTCTTTATTTATTATCCCTTTATAAAGTAAAATATTCACATTACATTTTGAAATATCGTATTCCCTTATATAAGTATTAAATAAATACTTGATAGGTAATGTATAGTTCTTTCTTTCGTATAATTCTGACATATTTATTACCTCCCAGTTATTTTACAATAATATTTTAATGTTTTTCCTTTGCGTTTTCTAATGTACCTAAAACGGTAGTTTCCACAAATGCATTTTGTTTTTAAAGCCCCAATATTCTTTGATTGAAATTCTAATCTGTGATTTCTATAGATAAAATGATAAGGAGCATACATAACACAATGGAAAAATTTCAAAGATACTAATGAAATTATACTCTCGTCCACGTCCATATTATTTACTATCTCATATAGAGTTAATTCCGGCCAATCTAATTCTTTTAAAGATTGTACATTTAATTTTAAAAATTCTTTCATTAGTAATACCACCTCGATGCTTGTGCTTGGGTTCTTAGAGTATTTTCGCACAAACGTTTTCTAGTTTTTAAAGATCTACTGTAGTTAGATGTACGTTTATATGAGTATAAAGGAAGAATACCACTTTTAAATATCATTCCTTTGTGTATACCATCACTTTCTCTATAAGAATGGCAACCAATTTTTCTACTAAATTTATATATATCTTCATCCAATATCTTTAATACTAAAAAATGTAAATCAATAGGATCTCTTAAATAATCTTGTATTCTGGCGGTTGTATTTATTGTTTTAAATTTTTTCATGAATCGTTCACATCTCTCTTTCCATAATAACTTATAGGACGTCTAGTACTGTGTGATTTAAACCAAAGTGGAAAATAACGTCGTATATGTCCATATTGGCACAATGTTCTATTATACGTGTACATTATCGGTTTATATTTAGAATGTACCATTGCGATATTACACTCATTTTTTAGCTTATATTCTTTCAATATTTGTAGCGCTTTTTTATCATTAGAATTAATAAATTTAGCAATGTATCCCAATGGAGTATATGCTATATCTCTATACGATGTAAATGGTCCCCATTTGTAGTTGGTTTTGGATTCTTTCATAATTTTCACCAAATATACCACTAGGTTTTATCCTAGTGGTATTCCTCTATTTGTCATTATCTGCATGTATCTTTCTTGATCAATATCATAATTATATAATCCTGGAACAGAAAATGATGAATCATCATAATAATCTATATCAGATATATCATTTATCATCTGATAATTATATCCATATCTCTGCTGTATGAATTTTGCTAATGATTCATTTAAAAAATCTAATACGTTACCATTACTGATACATATATAGATATCTTCACCAGCCATTAATAATTGTATAATTCTAAAGAACGATATGAAATTATCATCGTTATTATATACAACTTCGGCAAAATATTTATCAAATTCTGGACTGGAAACATCTATAGATTCCATTCCATCAATAGATAATTTCTCTGTAGATTCATTCATCCCGGTAAAATTAACCGGGATGAAATTATCTGGAATATTATTAAATTTTCCAAATACAAGCATTACTTGCCTCCTCCATTTAATAATACAGAACTGTAATCATGATGAATAACATCTATTGGCTCTCTACCAGTACTAGCTATTCCAATCAATGTATTCTTATATTCCATTATAGCTCTCATCTTTTCATTATAATCATTATAATTCACAATTCTGAGTCCTATCTGCATACATAATCGATCGATCAGATCTGGAGTCATTTCTCTACTGTAATTTAAGAGAAAATCTATATGTGTGACAAGGTTATTTATATATAATAGCAATATATTCGCACTGTCATAAGAATCATTATACATATATTGATTCTCTGTAGTTGCTCCAATAATACCAAACTGCTGTTGCATATATTGTACTAATACTGCCGGATATCGTAGATCCATTACAGATCTTGGAAAATACATGACTATATTTATACCTTGATGTAATGCTGCTAATATAGAAGCGAAAAATGACATCGTATCTGGATTTCCTAATTGATCAGAATATTCTAAATCAAACTCATCCTGATATCCATCAATAAATTTTTCCAGAATTTTATAATCTGGAACTAATGGCATAGATATAATAAATCCATATTGATCTATTGTATTTTTTTCTTCTATTGGATCTCCTAAATAGAGCACCTTCCATCCGGAGATGGAAGCGCTCATTGCTGTATTGATATCTGTTGTTACGGATAAAATTCCTCTAAAAATTGACATAATATTATCTCCTTTTCAAAGATCAATATCCATCGTCCTCAATATCTTCTTCTGGAATATGATCTTCAGTATTTTCTTCTTGCGGTTGAATATATTCTTTATTTTCAACAACATGTTCTTCTTGATTTTCCAGATCTTTAATATCTGGAGTATTATCCATATAAGTTCCTGGATCAACATTCGTTTCTACAGGAGCTGGATAAATCATATCTTTGTTTTTGTAGATATTACTTTCAACAACAGGGGAATCTGAAACAGATGTATTGTTGTTGAAATTATCTTTGCTATTCTTCTGAGTTGACATATTGTTTCTATTATAATATCCAGGATCATTTCTTCCTAAATATTTTTTGTTGTTATTCTGTTTATATGGCTTATCCTGTCTAGGCCTATTATCTTTGTGATAATTTCTGTCTCTTTCACTATGATCTTTATAAGCTGGTTTTACAGTTACAACTCTTTCTTTTACAGGTTCTTCTTTATTAACAACTGGAATTACTTCTTTAGGTTCTTCATTTTTAGGCTGATAATCCGATGCGACCTCTTCTACTTTAACATCACCTCCGTTATGAGTAATTTTTACACGACTCTTTGCAGGGATGAAGTTCGTTTTCTTCATATTATTTCCTAAATCTCTTTCCATTACAACATTATTTCCTCTTGTAACTTTGATCTTCATATTTGGTCCTCCTATTTTCTTGATAAATTTTTGATTGTCCTCTTCTTGTTCTTTTGCTAATTCTTTTGCAAATACTCTTTTTCCACATTTAGTGCATATAAAATTATTAAATCCAATATCATAATCGATCTCTCCTAAACAATATCCTGTTGGGGAATATGGATCTTTATTATGACATACCAATTTAGCAGGATCTAATTCTACTAAATATGGAAAATCTAATAATACTGGACCAAATCCTTTTCTTAAACCGTAATTTAAGTAATAATCTGATCCTATATCCTCTAGTGCGTAAGTATTGTTTGATAAAAATTTGTATATCAAATCAAATACGTCTGGTGCTATAGACATGAACTGCTCTAAAGATGTTATTGGTTCTACCCTTTCAAACATCCCTACTTGTCCAAATTCTGATACTTCAAATACTTTGGTTACAAATGGTTTCAAAAGCATTTGATTTCTAAATTCATCTGGAGTATCTTTAAGTCCAACTCTATCTATTGCAACTTTACATACTATTTCAGGATATGTAAAGTTTTTATAGCATATTCTATTGGTACCCTGAACTAACTTTCTAAAGTTTCTTGATTCCATAACTTCGTTTAACAACTTAGTTTTCTTCGATATTTTAGAAGCTAATTTTGGATTAGTAGCTATAGAATTCATATATCTTATATCGTATGGTGACAATAAATCATATAAACCAACTGGTGGTCGTAATGATTCAAAATGAAACTCCAGAGGAGACATCTTTTTCGTATATAAAATACTTAATAAATCTGCTCTAGCCATTTTTCTGTCCTTGCCTTTTCATAAGTTCTTGCAAAAACTTTTCTCTTCTTTGTTGATATTCATTCATAACCCTTAAATTTGATGGTAATGATACTTCCATATCATCTAAACTTATAGGTTGAATATTATCATAATTCTGCTGATAACCAACTACATTATTATGCATATTGAGCAACTGCTGATAACTCTGTTGATTATACAACTGCTTCAAATTCTGTTCTTTTTCTCTCTTCTCCCTTTCTACAATATCATACGTAATCTTATAGCCATTTTCCATAAAATAAAATAAATCAGCATCTGGTGGCATGATAGAATCATCATGCTGTTTCTGCTTATTCATATTCATCAAATGATTTACTTTCTTTGATGGCATATAAGATTTATTCTTCTTTGTTGCGCGGTAATTTCCTCCAATTCTCTGGCTCGTAATACACTCTTGATTATATTTTTGAATATCAGCTAATTGCTCTTGAGTGTAATGATAAACATCTCTTACGATTTCTGGAGAATCTGTTTCATTGTAAACAAAAGAAGCTTTATTTAATCTCTTAGTTAAATCTTGCTGCTTTTTCATTTCTCTATTATAAGCTTCTTGTTGCTGCCTCATCATCTCTTGATAGGCATATGGATTATACATATTATAATTCCCATTATAATATCCAGGCATATATCCTGGTATACCTTGTTGGTAATAAGGATTATTACCAAAATTATTTGGACCTACTCCATATTGAGTAGGTCCTGGTCCTGTATAAATCATAATTGTTATCTAGTCCTTTCTTTTAATTTAGCACTTATATAATATACAAGACAATCATCGATTAATCATTTAATTTAAGATAATCTGTAAACGCATTAAGTTCCATCGACTGAGTCATATACAAAAGTATCGATCTTATCAATGAATCATGATATACAACAAATATCGGATAAATAATATTAAATATTTTCCCTTTTTCTGTATCTGATATAAAGTTACTTGCGCACATTATTAGAATATTAGCGTGGGTTTCATTGTATAATTCAGCTACAAATCTATCGACAGCTAATATTATTTTATCTACAATATACTGCGAATCAGTTGTAGTTGATACTATCAACTCTAAAATAGGACTGTATAAATCCATAGTTATATTAGGACCTATGGTTGTAAAAGATTGCGGAAAAATAACACCTGTGTCAATATTATAAAAATACTCTATTGTATTTTTAATAGATATTCCAAGTGATGCTAGAGAATCTGCCAATATATGAATAAATCTGTCAGTATTAATAGTACTAGACAGTTTTCTAGCCTCATTAAAGATATTGCTATTATATTTATATCTATCATCCTTATAAATAGATTCAATATCTTTATTAATAGCTTCGTATACTGAATTATATTTGATAACTTTGGAGGCTTCTCCATTCTGGTTGTACTCATCTGGATCATCTGTACCAATTACATTTTCTGTAAGAGATGAAAAATAATCGTGATAAACTACAACACTATCATCTGTACCATTTGTTGGTAAATTGTTTTCTTTCTGCATAATAAACTCTCCTTTCTTATTCTGCAACTGGGATATTTTTTATTTGATCATGATGTTTGTAATCAATAAGTTTGATATCCAGTTCAGTGAAATCGTAAAATGATGGTTCTTCTTTGCTACAATTTAATTCATATTTTGGAGCTTCATAAGGCTCTCTAGTGATCATCTCTTTAATCATATCTATATGTCTATCATAAATATGACAATCACCAATTTGATGGATTAATTTTCCTGGTTTATATCCTGTAGCTTTAGCAATAAAAATAAGCAAAGCTGCATACTGGCATACATTCCAGTTATTTGCTGTTAATAAATCTTGAGATCTTTGCGTAAGCATCATATCAAGATACTTAGTCCCGCTTTTATCTGTTCTTACATTCCATTGCGTTAAAAATGCACATGGTTCTAATCCCATTTTAGAAAGATCATCAATATTATAAATATCTGTAATAATTCTTCTAGAAGTGGGATTATGTATTAATTCATTAATGATATAGTCTGTCTGGTCAAGTTCTAAAATTTCTCCAGTACAACTTCCATCACTATGCAGGTATTCTACGCTTACTGGTCTGAATCTATGTCCAATTTGATATCCATAAGCTAATCCGATCTTTCCATCAGATGTAGCCCATTGATCCCAAATATGGGAATTTAATTCTTTAATGTCATTGGATTTCTTCTGGAAAATCCATAAAATTTCATCTACACAAGCTTTAAGATTAACCGGTCTTAAAGTCAATGCAGGAAACTCTCCTTTAGATAAATCGTATACTGTGTGTACATCAAATACTTTTAATGTTTTTGCTGGAGTTCCATCTGGCCATATAGCTCTTACCGGAACTTCTTCACCTTCATCTAAAATTCTTTTTGCAGTTTCAATAAACTTCTGATCTGCATAACTCATAGTTTGTTCTCTCCTTTTTATATGTAATTTTATAAGAAAGTTGCCCAAGATATCAAAAATGATATCTTGGGTCAATTAACTTTTTATATTTATTGATTTCTTCTATAGTGAAATTAGATAATTTTTCTATAGGTCTTAATAAAATAGGAATGTTTTCTGAATACTGTAAAGATTCTCTTGTACTATTATCTACATAATCATTGCACTCCAGCATCTTTATCATCGTTTCTTTATCTATTTTTCCTATACCTACAGTTCCATTATGTTGATCAAATTTGGACATAGCTTTTTCTACTTCGCTATCTTTATTAAAATTTATATGTCCTTTAATATGGAAGAAAGATACATCAATATTATATGTAATAATCATATTCATGATACTAGTTATAATATTCTGATTTGCTACCTTTTCTCCAGATGAATTTAATAGATATCCTTTATCATCTAAAGCCCATCCATCAAACCATTCTCTTAACCCTTTGACAGATATAAGCGAATCACTAAATATATTAATATATTTTGGCTGTTCAGACATTAATCGTCTTGCGTCAAAAGCCAGTTGTACAGCCATTTGTATGGCATAAATTTCGCCGAAATTATTAGTAGTATTTCTATTGATTTGTATTTGTTCGGCAAGTTTCTGATCTCCAATCATAGCAACAAATCCAGAAGCTGAATCAAATCCATAATTCATATTTCTGACTGATGCGTCTGTGAAGATATTTAATGTTGTTGGTTTAAAATTGATTCTTTCGTTCATAAGCTAATTCTCCTTTTCTTAAATTTCATATAAATAATATACCAACAAACGAAATATTCCTCTATACTACAATGTATGTAGTATAGAGGAATACACGTACTTGTACTAAAAGAAAGGCTAAGATAATAATTATGATTATATCATAATTATGTCATTTTATTTATTATTTTCTAATTACTCAGTATACTTGACGAAATTGAAATCTTTTTTCAATTCTCCAATATTAAGTTTTCCGATGTCGGATTCTCTTAATACAATATTGATTCTCTTTCTATCAATATTGTATAAACTTTCGATAGATGACATAGCTTCTTCTAAAGTTGCTTCATTTTCAGCCATATATCTTTCCAAGTTATTAGCAAATTCAACCATGAATGGTCCTTCAGATTCTCTCATTACAATAATTTTTTCTGTAGTAAACCCTAATAATTTAGCCTGATTTTCAGTAATTTCCTGCAAGGAATTAAAATCAGAATTGATCTTAAGATCAGAAGTTAACTCACTCTCTAAAAGAGACATAACACTTTCTTTCATGTATTTATTCCTCCTATCAATATTAATTTATTGTTTACCTATACAGATGTGTACAAATCCGAATAATCATGATAAATAGGCATAATCATATTACCATCTTTAGAATAATCATGATATATCGGATTTATCATAACTACATTATTATCGTAAGCATTAGTTCCAATAGCTTTCTGTTCTGGCGCACCTTTGATCTCTTTTATTCTGTTAAACATAGAATCTATCAAAGCTTCCATATTCTCTGCATTTGGAATTATGTACGATCCTTCTTCTGGTTTCAGTTCTATATAAACAGGTTTTCTTTCTAAAATAGACATATTATATGATTGATTATATAATTCTGTCTGTTTTCTCATAGCTTCTAATTTAGTCTTGCTCTCTTCTGGTATAAATTGAGAGTAATTTTGTTCAAATAATTGATAGTTTCCCATTACATTATCTAATGGTATAAATAGTACTTGCTTATGTACCAAATCATGTACTGTCTCTGCTAGCGGTATTAAACCAACCATTAAGAAGTAATGTAGATACATTACTTCGTGAGCTACAAGTTCTATATTTAAAGGTTCTCTCATATACATACGTTTATTAAATACTGTAATAAAATATTCATATAGTGTGAATGGGCAATGATGGATATGTATTTTTATCTTAAAAGATTCCTCATTAGATACATTTTGAAATATACTGCACTTATTCATATCCATATAATCTCTCAGATAGTTGACAAGTTGTCTGTATTCAAATGACCCTCTTATGAGTTTTTCTCCATCAGCTACATATTTAGCAAAATCTTTTTTATCAAATAAATCGTATTCTTCTTCACAGAATGGTGGTATGTTATCCATTACAAGTATACTTTTATCTTCGTATACTGTTAAATCGTTCATGTTTATCACCTCTTATTATTTTACTTAGTTGTATACTATATTAATAATAAAAGAAAAGGAGGAAGTTGTAATTATGAAAACAACTATCAAAGAACCAATTATTCCGGGAGTAGGAAGAAAGATGAATGTACCACATATTCAAATCTGTAGTACTAAGTATAATAGTATGATTCTCGAATCTCCTATTAAATCAATCGAAAGTAAATATTATTTCGATGTCAATCCCATGTATCTGGTAAATGCATTTAATATGACAGGAGTTATGCTGGAAAGTTATTATGGTCCAAAAGATGAAAGTCCTTCATCTTTTATTTTATCTCCTGAAGATGCTATTAGATTAGGAAACTCTATTATAGATACAGCCAATAAATGTGCAGAATATAATAAGATTCTTTATAATAGAGATAAGATGGTTAATATACTTAAATCTAATATAGAGAAAGGCTACGTAGATACACTGGTTATTAAATATCATAAAAAATGCAGTATGGAGATCAATAATCCTTATACACATATTTACAATATATGCCCCATTTATAAAGAGAAAATTAAAAATAATCATTTTAACTTTAATATTCCATTGACTATTACAGATTTTACTACTATAGATGGAACAGATATCAATCCAAGCGACTTAATTCGTGGCATGAAGGATAGTATATATGCTATGTTTTGTAATCGCACATATTATTCTTGTTTATCAGAAGAAGAGAATAAAAAGCTTGATGAAATGAGAAAGTTCAAAATCAAATTTGCAAATATGAGAAAGGTAATCGAAAGAGATTATAATACATCAGTAATTGATAATAAACGAAATAAAGAAAAATATAAAGAGAATCAAAAATTACTTTTAAACAACGCTCAGTATGCAGCTGAAAGAGATGCTAGATTGGCCGAATCCCTTAAAGATGTACCTAGAGATAAAAACGGTAGAATTAATTTTACCGAAGCAGTGAAGGCTATGGGCATTAAATTAGACTTTAATGGGAAGAAATAATGACAATATTATATATAGATTCTAAAGCAAATAAAGCGGAAGTGATGGATAATATAACCTCTCAAACTATTGTATCGTTCTATATATCAGAAGGAAGTTTAAAATCAATAAAATCCTCACAAGACGCTGAAGGTATATCATTTTGCAATATACCTATTGGCATAAGTTATAATAATCAACACATAGTAATTTCTGTTAATAATATGGATAGAATAATAACTATTATTCTGAATGATATATTAACTAGAGAGATTACAAATAGAATAGATATCACTTTTGAAAATATCTATGTAAATTAATCAAAAATTTAGGGTGAATCTTATAAGATTCACCCTATTTTTATTTTTCTAAAAACTTTTTTCGTTCGCAGCTATCCAAATTTGGTACAATAAAGCATTTTTGAAAATAGTTAGACAGAGTAAACTTTTTTTCAATTACAGATTATATTTGTAATATAATTCATATTACCATTAAAAAAAGTAAAATAAAGATTTAATAGAAATCCTAAAAGTTTAAGTTAAATACTAAGATAGATAAATGAAAAATACTAATGGTTTATGTAATCTACATAGATAAATACTATATTGAAGTAAGTTCTTGTAGAATTACTGCCTCAGGCAGATAGAAACTTGTAGAATCTTATAGCCAGTTAAATAAGAATCGCTATTAACTTGCTTAGTAGAGAATGGTTTAAAGTGAAATAGAAGTGAAATTATATTACAAATATAATCTCTACCATCACTTTTTATACTTAAAAACCTAGATATAGTAATAATTTTAGAATATATCTATTACAAGAAAATAATTATACTATTATATTTTTATAGAGGAGGTCTAGTTTCTAATGTTCAATTTAGTCAAAAAAATAAAAGAATTATACAGAAAAACAGAAGTAAGAAATAGAAAAAAGGATACAGATGAAGAAGTAGCTAAAGTTATTAAAATAGAAGATTATGGAGATTATAATATTCAAATTGTATATGTAAATGATTATATCAATAAATCTTTTTCAGAAGAAGATCTAAATAAAATAGAACCTTATATAGTATTTTCTATTATTTTTGATATAGATAAAGAAGATATTACAAAGGACTTCTACAACAACTTACTGCCATTTTTAGATACAATTCCATCGGCAAAATATACTAGTTCATATGATAGTGAGAATAGAAAATTATATTCTTATATAGGTCTATATGGATTTAGTTTAGATTTTATATTTGATATGCATTATTCTAAAGGAAAGAATATATCATTTATATTATCTAATATGATTCAATTGATATATGAAGAATTAAATAATACTAGGTTTAGTCAATTTATTCCTATGAAATTTATAAATCAATCAGATGAATTACCAGATTATAAAGGTACTTTTAGAACTACTTCTACAAGTACTTACAATATACTTGGTATTGATAAAATTCCAAACGTAAATAATATATTTAGTACTAATCAATTAGTATATATGGCTAATATTTATATATGTATGGATTATACAAAAAATCAAGATATCGGATATCCAGAAGGGTTTGGTTATACATACAGTTTATTTAAATTCTTACGATCTATATATAAATCTGCGGATATATATACTAGAAATAAAGATATTATATTTCAGATTGAAAATGATGCATATTTTACCATAAATGGTATAAATTTACGCAAGTATGCACAACAATGTAAATTTATAAAATATAACATCTATAGTGATGAGTCTGAATTATATGATGACGTAGATGAAGTACTAGAAGAAAATGAAACTATGGGTAAAGATTCAAATTCTACACTTCAACCTATTGATTTTGATAATGATGACTTTGACGATATAGATGAATATTAAATAAAAATTATATTAAAGAAGAGGAGATTATATCCATGGCTAAGAATTTTCAGAAAAAAGAAACTACTAGAAGAAAACCAGATCCTAAGATCTTCAGAAAACATTTCGCTAAATTTGAAGAAGCTATCGAGGGATTAAGAGAAGCAGATGCAGCTATTGCTGATATCTTTGCTAAAGATGTAGATGGTAAAGCTGTATCAGAACCAATCGATTCTCCAAAAGATGCAATTCAGTACGTTTTAAATGATTTCGCCAATTATGCACCAGATCTTCTTGGTAATGAGAATATCTATTGCTCATTAAATACATCATCCAATAAGCTTACATACAGAATTAATAAAGAAGTTGGATTCGGTTGGGTTATTTCATACTCTATCGAAAACAAACATGCTGTTATTAATGACGTATCTGTACAGATTATTGTATATGATGAATCTGAGCAGGGAACAAAGAATCTCATGCTTGATCTTACTGCAGCAGGATGGGATCAGATTAAAATTAAAACTAAATAATATTTTATACCCCTATAACCAATACGGTTATAGGGGTATTTATTTTTTATTCTATTTTATAAGGTATATCTAATATATCTTTACAAGATCTAGTAAGTTCTACTAATAACTTATTAAGACTACCTACTTTGATTACTGATGTAACCATACGTGCATTGATGCCTCCTAATGATACTAATGAATCCATCTTTTCATTTTTTCTGAAATCTGAATATGGTTCATCTCCTTTGGGGAAGATATCTTTTACTACACCTTTTACAGCAGAATAGTATATAAGTTTATCGCCTACAGACATCTTATCGTTATATTTAATATTTATTTCTATATACAATCCATCTACTTTCTTTAATTTACCTTGATTATCAAGTTTATCTGTAGATTCTACATCGGAAGTATCAATAGCATACTTCTTCATGATAGATTTCTGTTTATTGATATTTCCTTCGTATTTATTCCATAATTTTAATAATGTATCAGATAATTCAGATTTTTCACAAGTACGTTTTATTATAATAGATTGTATTGTACCAGTTACTTCTGCTTTGATATTAGTTCTACCTAATTCACTTATCATATCACTTTCATCATCTGATAAGTTTCTTAATATCTGATCTACATATTCATCATCAGAAGCCATCTGTAAAGTAAATAAAGTATCACCTTCTTTTACAGCTTGTCCTTCTTTTACCATATTATATATATTAGCATCTTTAGGAACCGATTTAGTTACCTGCAATATTACTTCTGATGCCATATCTTCTGACAACTTTTGAGATATAATAGCACTATCTTCATATCCTTCATCTGTATTTAATAAAGCTACTTTACAGAAAGTTCCTATATTATATTCTATATTATCAGTAGTACCAGTTTTATTAGAATAAGCTAAAGGATCATATGCTAAGATATCATTTTTACCAAACTTATCTCCAACTTTTAACTTACTATCTAATTGAATACCAATATAGAAACCATTACTGGAGTTCTTTTCTGCTTTATCTTTAAAGGATATAAAATCATGAGTACCGTTATCGTATTCTACGACCATATAATCATTAGTTTTTTCTATTACTTTACCTTTATCTTTAGATTTAAAAGAGAAAGTATTAGAAGTCAAATATGGTAAAGCCTCATCTGCACCTGTTGTTACTAATAATGGATCGCTCTTAGCGCATCTCATACCATGCTTAGATGTCTGAATAAAGTTCATAGCACTACGCATAGGGTCGTCACCAGTAGTACCAAAAGGAGTCAAAGCTTCTGTCATACATAAAGTCTTAATAGGATTTAATTCTTTTTCTTTGCCATCATCATTCGAAAGTATTCTACCGTATGCATCTACATTAGCATCTATAGTAGCCTGACGTACAATACCTACATTGCCAGCAAAACCTGTTGATAAAGATAAAGTACCAAACATTGAATCATCAAATGAACGTTTATCAAGACCATAAGATCTATCACTGTTCATACCAGAATGACCTTTAGGAGTTACAGCAGAATATGATTCATATTCCTGAAGAGGATTAATTACAGACAAATCACTAGAAGTGTTTAATTTCATAAATTCATCTATAACTGCTGATTGTTTTAAACTAAATCCTTTATTTCTTCCATGTTTAATAGAAGTATTATATCCTGCATATTCTCTTGCTAATACAGCGTATAATAAGTCTACTATCTGTTGCTTACGTTTTAATTGTCTTGTATTAGCAATATTAGTATGCTTTACATATTTATTATCAGCTAATAATTGATTAGCATACAATAATACTGATACATAGTCTGTTGGTAACTTATAAGATACCAATTGTTGATAAGTATTATTATCAATCATTAAATCATAAAAGTTATCAAGACCATCGGCTATAATTCTACCACCAAATAGATCTAAGAAAGCTAAATAAGTAGTACGTTTATTCATATCAGATATAGATACTTCTGATATAGGACAATCTCTCAATCCATTTAATAATAATGAAGAATCATATGTAACTTCGAAAGATAAATATCCATCTTTAAATCTAATACTATCCCAGTTATATGGTAAATCTTTTGGTCTTTCTTCACTGAGATCATATTTAATATTTGCTTTCTTTAACACTACGTCTAATCCTTCATGATAAGCACATAAAACTATTAAAGGTATCTTTTGTGACATTATGCTAGCTCTAGAGTACGTATATTTGGTAGCTTTAGAAGCTTTAACAAAGTCAGAATAAAAAGTTGTACCTTCCATTTGGGTTGATATTAATGAAGCTAAATAATCGCTGAAAATACCATTTTTAGAAGTATAGTATTCTACTTTTTTATTTTTTGTATCATAAGCAAAAGGTACTCCTTTTGAATCATCTACATTATATTTCTTTCTAATTTCATCTTGGTTGAAATAGAAAGTATAATTCTTAGTAACTATTTTACTATATACACTAGATAAATCTATATAGTCTACAGGTAATTCATATTTACTACAAACTCTAGCATTCATACCTGTATGTACTTTTAAATTAGGATACTCTTTTTTATTTAAAACTTTCATAAGTTTACCAGCTGCAACTATACTCTTACCAGCAGCAGACCCAAATCGTCTTATGAAAATCTTGTTATAATTAGACACAATCTGTACTGTATCTTCATCAGTTTTGATAATAGGCATCAAGAATAACTGGTTAGGTAATTCTTTTCTATTACCTCTTAATTTAATATATTTACCATCTATAAATTTAGGTATATCAAGTTTAACAGTAAATCTTTCTCCTCTACCAGATTCGTATTTAACCTCATAAGTTTCTACAGCATCTTCAGAAGTAGAATTATCTGTAACTGATATATCTCTGATATATAATGGATTAGATAATTTAGACAATGATTCAAATGTACGTACAATATCATCATCCATATTATATGAATTATCTATATTAGGAAAAGTCAAATTCTCCCATTCAGGATTAACACTATCCACTTTAAGATCAATAGGTTCTATTTTCTTATTCTGTTGCTCTATAGGTAAAGGCTTTCCTTCATCTAAGATATCTTTAATTGATTTACCTTTAATCTCTTTAGATAATAAATCATTTTGTAATTTAAGATTTCTACTAGCTCTAGCAGCTGTAACTACTGGTTGTCCTTCATCAGGATTATCATTTAAGAAATCCAAAATATCTTTAACCTCGTCATCATCTAACTTGTCTAAAGCTATATCTGTATCGCTACTATTTTTAGCAGCTTTATCTATTTTATCTACTAATTCTTTTTTCTTTTCTGCTTTCTGTACAGCAGCTTTACTTGTGGAAGCTGGTTTAATTTCTTCTTTATCTAAAGAATCAATTTTAACACCCTGAGTTATTTCTACTTTATTTATAATATTATCCTTAATAACCTTCGGAGAATCTTGTACATCTTCAGGTTCTTCTGGTATAATAGTATTTTCATCTATAAGCATTTTGATTAATCTGATAAAAGAAGATTTTAATTTTTTATAATCTACTTTAGCAAAATTAATTGTAAAATATCCTTTATTAGATAAAAATACAAATGTATTATCACCATATTTTTTTAAAGAATCTATATCAGACATTAATCTTCTATAGATTACAGATATAGGATTTATCGTATCTTGAATCATCCATAATCTTCCGCTACCAATAGCATTCCAATCGTCTAATGGTATAAGTATAGTTTTATTAGCATATCCTGCATCGTTTATTTCTTTATCCATAATTAATCTATCCATTAATCTGGAATAGATATTATAACCTCTAAGATTTTTAAATGTACTATTTTTAAGATAAGTTTCATTATACCAATAAGTATCAAAAAACAGATTCAAATTTTTATATTTAGAAATATCATGATAAGTATATTTAATAGTAGGAATATCGTTTTTTACTTTATCGTATATAGCTTGCATATCTTTTCTTGTTTTAATACGATCTTTATAAAGCATTTTCTTTAGTATTGAATCTTGAGCGTCTTCTAAAAGAACGTAATCATTTTCTGTTAAAGGTAAAAGATCGTATAATTTAGAATAGTAATTTTCTTCAATCGGTTTATCAAATACTGAATAATTAGTAACGTTTTCGTATAAACGATCTATATTAAAATAATCCAATACGTTATTTATAGTATCATTTATTGGCAAATATAAAGAAAATAATTTTACTAATTCTTTGGTATTATTATTCTTTAATATTACGTCTTTATAAAATACCCTTCTATTACGTCCCATGTACGATACTATGCATGGACATAACGTTTTTAAATTTTTAGCAAAAGGCCAAACACCCTTCTTAGAATAATAATCATATAAACCACTTTCTACTAAAGCAGTTCCGTATAGCAAAGATTTATTTATTGATGAATTAGCTCTATTGATCAAATAAACCATAAGAGTAAATTTGACATAAGTTTCATAGTCTACAAATAAATCTCTATTAAAAGTATACCTAGATTCTAAATACAGCACCGTTGCAGTTGGTTCCCTTAAATATCCTCTTCTGTATACTTCTACGTTTATAGTTTCAGGGAATTCTATGCCGTTAGGTAGTCCTTTTTGGATACTTGATAAATAATCTCCTGTTATTACACTTTCTACTTCTTTTATATCTGATTCTAATCCGTTAAATACAAAATTAGTTTTTGAACTATCAAATAATCTTTCATAATCCTCTAATATAGATACTGATTCCTCTACAGGTTCTTCTTTTGTTCCGTCTATATAATACATCACTGGTCTTCTCATAAAATAAGAATAATAATATCTATATCCAAGAAATTCACTATTCATTATAGATTTAGAAGACTCGTAACTCGGGGTCAATAATATAGCTACAGAACCTTTCTTTCTATCTTTGTCACTGATAGGCATTAAAGCTTTTTTACGTTTGATCATTAAATTAGGAATTTCGTCTATGAAATACATTTTAGAAATCCTCCTTTCAATATTACTATTCTGTTTAAAATATCAAATTTGGCAGAATTAGAGATATAAATTTACATTATCTGCCACATTAATGTAAATTTTAAAAGAAAAGAGGAGAAATTATGCAAGTATTAAATAATCATACAATCAAAATAAACTGCAGAATAGAATATATTATTCAATATGCAAAAGATTATAACTCTAACTCTGATTTAAAAGTCGTTAATTCGTCTCTTGATAAAATCAAGACAATATACGATGATGTAAATACTTTTGAAACAAATATAATTCCAGATCTTAAAGATAGAGTAAGGGCTGATCTTTTACCAAAAAGATATAAATCTATGCAGATGTTTTTAGAAAACGGAATCCCAGTATTATTATTTTCAGGAGATAATATGATAATAGATACTACTGGTGCATCTCCTATTTTATACATGAATAAAACGATACGCGTTAATATTTATGAAAAGAGCTTAAAAGAATACGCCAATACTAATATAAATAAACCTGAATGGGAATCTGGCGTACCAGTAGATGAGATAAGAAAGTTATCATTGGATGATATATTCAATTTATATCATCAAACAATGCATACAGGCGTGAAAATAATAATTGATTAAAGAAAGGGTGATATTATGGTTTGTAAAGAAGAATTAAATAGAAAAATTATTATTAGATATAAAGCGTCCACCAATTCTCCAGATGATAAGGACTTTATCATTAATAGTTCGACTTCCTTAATCAAAGTACCAGAAATTGGGCAAAGACTTAATATCGGAAAAATGCAATATACTGTAGAAAGTGTAACTACTAATTTAAATATACCTAATCCTACTACTCATAATAATTATAAAATGGATGAGTTTGATGGTGCAAGTTACTATATAAAAATTACAAGGGAGAATAATAATGAAACCGAAGGCAAGAAAGAAAACTTGGAAAGAGAATCTAATAGACAGGTTGATGAATGTACTGTCAATAATTTATCTGATAATACAAATAATTCTGATAATCTTGATAATAATACAGTTGAGTTTAATTCAGATGATATGCGAGATATTAAACAAAATCTTGAAAAAATAAAATCCATATTATCTACTACATTAACTGAACTTGATATGAAAGAACTCAAAGATTATATTAAAGATCTTTTTAATAATAAGCAACCAGTAGTATCTCATAACGTTACTGTTAAAGAAGCTACCATAGAAGAAGATCCAGAAGATGATAAAGGATCTAAAATTCTTACTATTAATAAAGCATATAGATTATTTACTAAAAAAGATAGAAATACATCAGAATATACATTATGGGAATTTGGTTCTGAAGGAGATATTTATTCGGTAATAAGAGGTATTAAAGTAAAGACTAAAGAAGTTAAAGAAGGAAAAATCTATTGCAATAATAGTTATTTATGTGCATTAGATAAAGTGATTAATTATTCATGCAATAAATATATCGGATATGAATACAATGATATTTATATTATATTATCCGAATTAGAGAATCATTTAAAACAGGATGGTATTATAGGATTAAAAGATACGATATTTGAAGACAACATCAATTATTCTGTAGAAGATCTTATCAAATTTTCTATATTATATTCTGAATGTGTACACATCAAGACTACTATTGGTGAAAGTAAACATTCAAATACCTCAATGATAATTAATCAATTTATTCGTAACAAATAGGTAGAATGAAGAAAGGTAACTATAAGTTATGAGTAAGAAACAGCATATAAGTAGAGAAGATTTCTTATATATAATGAAATCTATGGATGCTAAGCAAATGCAAAAGTATATAGAATCAAAAGGAAAAGATCCTAAGTTATTTAATCCAATAATGCATTGTGTTAAATAACGCAAATATGATAAATTAGGAATAGTAAACTATTACATACCTAACTATTAGGAAATAGAAAAAATATTAGGAGGACTTAATTATGTCTAAAGTTGAAGAGTTAGTAAATGGTATCAAAGAGAATCTTAAACAGACTTCATCATCTCAGAAAGATGAAGTAGCTGTAATGCAGGCTATGCTTAATAGCCCTGATTATGAAGTAGGTGTTTACAGCAAAGATGGTCAGATTGGAACTTATAATCCATGCAAAGACTATAGAGGAATGCTTACAAATGTATTATCAACAGCAGGTGGAATTACTAAAACAGAAGCAACTACTAAAGTAGAATCTTATCAGGCTTCTAAATCTGATGCAGAAACAATGGTAAATATCTCTAAAGAGTATATGAATACCTATCTTGATACTGGAAGAAAGATCAAACTTGGAGGAAGAGAATCTTCTGACTTCGGTATGTCTATCAAGAGAGTAGAAGCATCAACAAGATCTTTCCCAATCAAGAACGATGATGGAACTACATCATTCGGCAAAAAAGAAGTTCCTGCTCACAATAGTATTAGAGTATACGGATCCTGCCCATCTTGGGTTAAATAATAAAATATAATTAAATATGTTTTAAACTTGCTGATAATGAATCTCGCTACTTAATATATCAAGTAGTGAGATTTTTATTTTTAAGGAGAACAATATGATTATTATACCGTTCAAAACTGAAAATCCAGAGAAGACATATAAGCATTATTCATATGCTGAATATTATTCTGTATGTATAAAATCCGAAACTGATGTATTTTCAAAGGATTTTACTTATAATTTTATTAGAGAACATGATACTTTTTATGACAGCCAATTTAATAAAGAAACTGTTCAGAAATATTTTACTGGAGACCCTGATATAGACAAAGTACAATTGGTTTCAGATAATGGGTATACATATACTATTGATTTGAAAAATGATATGTGTATTAATAACGGAAACGCTCTATATTTTATACCTAAAAATAGAATCTTTAAGAAATTTTATTCTATTAATCAAATAAGAAATTTCGTGGACATCATTGTTAAGATTAAAGATTATGATCTATTGAAGAAATATTCTAAATTGATAGATGAAGATTTTGCATCTTTAGATAAAGAAGATATATATAATTTGGTATATATAGAAAAAGAAATAAATAAAACCAAAGAGGAATACAATAAATACGACTATTTATTATTCAGAAACTATTTTGAAGGTGAAAACTTATTAGATACTTATCTAATGGTAGAAATAAAAAGAGATATATGTGCTATGTATAAAATTGATCAAAATTCTAATATTTACCATAGTTCTACTCTTAAGCCAGCATATTGCAAAATATCACAAATTTATGAGAATAGATACGTGTATTTGAATGGATCAACTTTGGAAATACTTCCATATATAAGATCTAATATGATTTCTCTTGGATTTATGAAAAAAGAAGAGCGATTAGATGAGGTTATTCTTAAATTAAAAGAAAATAAATCAGATGAATTTAATGATATAATGGATATGGTTTATTTAAAAGCTAATCATGATATGAATAATAGTTATCAAGGTGGATTTTAAAATTGTACCCGTAATACCTTAATTGGTATTACGGGTATCTTTTGCCTCCTAAAACATTTATGTAAATATTGAATAGGAGGTACTTAATTATGCCTAATCCTGTCAAATGGATAACAAATGTTGGTAAGTCTATATCATATTCATTTATAGACGAAATGAAAGAATTAAACCCAGCTTTGGCTTCCTTTAAAGAAGATAACGGAGATTTTGTAAAATCTGTAAAAAGTACGATATCTATAAAAAGCATAAAAGATGCTTCAAAGAATTTATCTAGTAATGAATATTTTAGTATAGCGAAAGATACTATAAATAATCTAAAAAGTGATATTAAAACAGGTAATCTGTATAATAGAGAAAGAGAGAAGAATGCTGAAGATCAATTCGCTTCTAAAATGATGGGATTTGATGATTCAGATTTCGGATTTGATGATAGTGGAGATATGAATTTTAATTTTGATGAGGATGTAACCGATTCTATAGATCAATCTACTAAATCGACTAATGATATGGTAGATTTAGTAGGTAAGAAAACATCTTTAGCTATATCTAATGCTGTTGTTGGATCTTCCGAATATATGGCTAAAACATCAAGAAAAAATACAAAAATATTGTTCGATCAGAACAATATTTTATTTAGCAAATTACATTCTGATTTAGGCACAGTTAATCAGAATATAGGATCTATATTAGAGTTTAATAAAGAAGCTACTACGACTCATTATAATAACTCTGCTGCATATTATTCGAATATGACTTCTAAAATGGAAGAAACCACTTCCATGTTGAAAGAAATGCTCGAAATGCAGAAAGAGTATTATGGAAAGAAGAACGATTTTAATGGAATTTATGGATCAAATGAAAGAAGTTATTCTGGAATATCGAATAAAGGAGTAATAAATTTAGAAGCATTTTTTAAGAATATAAAAGGTAATGTAAAAGATAAGTTATCTATGCTTGATATGCTTGGAAGTATGGTTACTGATACAGGAATGGGAGGTATGTTATCTGCATCCCCTGGTAAGTATTTAACGCAAGGACTAGTTAAAATGCTTACACCTAAAATGCTCAAAGAATCTATGAAAGATTTTAACGAGACATTATCTGGTGTATTAGCAAATGCTATATTAAAAATAAATGATGAAGCCGGAGATTTTAGCTTTAAACAGATATTGGCTAGTTTGTTTAAAACAAATGAATCTCTTAAAACAGAGATAAATCCATCAGGATATAAGAAAGATGCTATACCTTTCGATGGAGTAACAAAGAAAGCTATTACAGAGGTTATACCTACATATTTGGCAAAAATATTATCTGCTGTGTCTAATCAATCAGAAACTAGATACGACTACGAAAAAGGTAGATTTGTATCTATGGATGAAATAAAGAGAGAGTATCAAAATATAGTAAAAAATAATTCTAAAATGGCATCATGGAATATGAGTAATTCTATGATGGATTTAGCTAATAATACTATTAAATTTGATAAAGATGATAAAGGTAATTTTATTTCTAAGAAGCAATTCCAAAAAGATTTGGAAGCTTTCTTCGAATATCAATATAAAAATGCTAAAGTATTTAATGGTAGAAAAGAAAATATAGATCCTGCTACATACGGAATGAAAGGTGGACAGAAATCCGAAATTAGTGCTAAACTAATTAAACAGATGTGGAATGCTCTGCCTAATAAAGAACGTATGAAATTAGCTGGGGAAATATTAGATCAGAGACAAATGCAAAATACTACCATGAGAGACATAGAAAGTAATTCGAATAGTAGTATAATTAATTTGTTTAATGGCTCTGGAGCTACTAAAACTGGTAGTGCTTTTAAATCTAAAAAAGCATCATCTGATAGTCCTTATGCCAACTCTAGCAAATATTCTGGAGCTATCATCGATATACTTGGTGATATACGTAAAGAAGTATCTTATATTAGAGCTTATGGTATTGGCGAAAAGAATGGATTTGGCGGTAAGTCTAAAGGAAAACGTAGTAAGAAGAAATCTAGAACTACGAATAATTATAATAGAACTGTAAGTTTCGAAAATTATAATCCTTATGATGATATTAATATAAATGATTTTGATGAAGATGAAAATTATAGTTCTATGGATTTATCATTTATGAATGAGAATCTTGTAGGACCAGATGGTAAAGTGTTACCTCCTCTTGAAAAGAAAGATAATGAAACACAAGAAGAATTTGATCAAAGAGTCAGAGAACGATTCGAACAGATCAAATCTGGTAAAAAGAAAAACAAAGGTATATTCGGGAAGATAGCAGATGCTACTTCTGGAAATAAACTTGTAAAATCTATTGCCGGTGGTATAGACAAAATATTAGAAAAACCAGCACAATTTCTCACTACAGTAATACGTAAAGCAGATGAAACCGTATTTGATTTAGTATTTGGCAAAGCTGGTGATAAAGAGAACAAAGGTATCCTATATGAAATGAAAGTTGGTATTAGAAAAACTTTCACTAATATGGGAGACTGGTTACAGAAAAATGTATTAGATCCTATAAAAGAAAAATTTACAGCAAAAAATATTAAAGAGATGGGTCGCAAATTTTTTGGTCTCTTTGGTATTGATATAGATAAGACTGTAAAAAGTGTAAGAGAAAAATTATTTGGTGTAAAAGGAGAAGACGGTAAGCGTCAAGACGGGAAAAAGGGTATCTTTGGACAGTTTATAGACGATACTAAAGACTCTTTTAAGAAAGCTTTTGGGTGGGTTAAAGGAACTTTTAAAGAAGCAGCTGAATGGGCAGGATTTAAAGGTACTTTAAACGAAAAAGGTAAAACCAAACAGAAGAAAAAAGATATAGCTCAAGACGTGATGCGTCGAGCTATGAATAACGAAGATAAAAGAGCTGCTCAGAGAGTACATGAAAAAAATAAAGAGAAAAAAGAAGAAGACAAAAGAAGAAGAACTGGAGAAGAAATATTAGGCCAAGCTGCAGCTGGATTAAGGCGAGTACCTAAAACAGGTGTATATGCTTTATCAGAGGGCGAAGCCGTTATTCCTCCAGATCATGATCCTGCTAAAATAAAAAGAAGATATGCTAATGAAGCTAGAGCTATAGATAGATATAAAAAGCATGGCGGAATTAGTATGTTTGCTGAAGGAACAGAAGGACCTTCAGAAGACGATAAGGATACTAATAAAAAAGACAAAAAATCTAATTATGATCGTGCAAAAGAAATATACGATAGTATTAAATTTGAATACGATGACTACGAAGAAGGACAAGCTCCATTAGGAATGGAGATAATGAAACAATTATCCAATCTTCTTAAACTTGGTAAAGCTTTTGCTGGAGATGTATCTGACAAAGTTATGTCTCAAAAAGATGCAGACAATAAAGTCAAAGAAGATGTAAGTAATATATTCGGTAAAGTAATGAATCTTGCTCCAGAAGTAAAGAACGCTTTACCTAATATGACTGTTGGTGCCGTAATAGGTTCTGGTGTATCATTAATTAGTGGTATGATAGGAGGTCCTTTATTAGGGGCTGCTGTTGGTGCTGCTAGTGGATTAGTAATAAAAAGTAAAACTGTACAGGATTTATTGTTCGGAAGTACAGATAAAGATGGAAATTATAAAGCTGGATTGATTCCTAAAAATGTATCTGATACCATAAAGAAATATGTACCGACTATGGCTAAAGGATCTACTTTAGGTATGATCACTTCTCTCATACCATTTGTTCCTGGTGGTCCTATGGCTGGTATCTTATTAGGATCAGCTGCTGGTGTTGTAGCTAAAAACGAGAAAATATATAATGCATTATTTGGTGAAGATTCTATATTACCTGATTTCCCTAATAGGATTAAGAAAGCGTTGCCAAAAATGGGAGCAGGAGCCGCTGTAGGCTTAGTTGCCGGACCATTTGGTGTTGCTACAAATATCTTATTAGGATCGGCAGTAGGATTTGCTGCAGATAGTGATAAATTTAAAAATGTATTCTTTGGTGAAAAAGATAAGTATGGTAAAAGAGTTGGTGGTATTTATAATACAATAGCAGATACTATATCAGCTCCTATAAAAGATATGACTCAGAAATTCGGAGATTGGTTCAATGAAACAATCAAACGAAATCTGAACGATTTCTTTACACCTTTAAAGAATTCTGCATTACATGCTGTGGATACAATAAAAGATTTCTTTAAAGATAAAATTAATGATAAAATAGTAAGACCTATAGAAGAAAAATTAAAATCATTATTAAAACCATTTGCTAAATTATTTGGATTTGCTTTTAATACTGGGAAAAATATATTAAAAACTGGTATAGGATTACCGTTTAATATGCTTGGTGGTATTGGACGTCGTATGACAAGACATCAAGTCAAAAAGGGTAGAGCTTATGATATGACAGCAGCTGAAAGGAATGAATATAGACGTACTCATAAGCTTGGTATTATAGGAAGGGATAAAGCATCTCGAATGGACCAAACTCTGGAACAGATGGGATCAGAAGACCTTCAATCAGCTAAAGATGCTATAGAGTTCCTTAGAACTGGCGATAGAGATAATAAGAAAGTAATAAATGAAAATACAAAAAAGATACAGAATAGTATTAATGCTAATATAGGTAAATTACCTGCTAAACAGCAAAAAGATATTATTAAGTATCTTAATAAAGGTAAATATAAACAAGCTATAGGATACTTAGATAAAATAAATATATCTGATCCTAGCGCTAAATCTGCTTTGATTAAAGATATAGAAGCCTCTGGCAAAGAAATAGCAAAAGCTAGATATGCTATGAATTATAATAAAAATGGTGAATATAGAACTAAAGCAGAAGATAAATTAAAATCTTTAGGGTTTGATACTAATTCATTAAATCTTAGAGATATGAGTAGATTACTTGACACTGAGTTAGCAGATAGAAATAATTCTGATGCTTATGAAGAATCTAAGAAATCTGAGAATTTTCAGAATGATATATTGAAAGATATTCAAGAGATTATTCTTCAGATGAAGATGCTTAATAAGGGATTACTTGGATCTGATATTGATGTAGAAAGTATCACCACTAAAAATTTAGATAAAAAGATAAAGAAAGCTCAAGATAAAGCTGAAAAGAGAAACGAACAGCAAGAGCATATAGATAGAGGAGAAGCTCGCACTAAATTTGGTAGAGCTAGGCAAAAAATCTTTGGTGGTATAAAAGGAGCTGTTGGTCATACATTTAATAGACTAGGTGGATGGGTATTTGCTGACAATACTACAGAAGATGGAAATGTTGTAGATAGAGCTGCTTATAAAGGAGTAAAAGCTACTGAAACTCTCGGTAGAGGTGTAATTAATTCTCCTAGAAGAGCTAAAAGAGCTGTTGCTAAATGGGCAGGAAGAAAATTAAATAAATTTAAAGGTAGAAATGATCGACTTAGAAGATTTATGGATGAATACTTCGACGATCATGATGTAGATGGACAAGCTGCTGAGGGATTATATGGAGTTCCATATAGCGGATTATATGCTTTATCTGAGGGTGAATATGTAATACCTAGTTTAGCAGAAGGAACCGAACTACCTACCAATAGAAAAAATAATACCATAGTCTTACGAATAATGATGGTTGGTGACAAATTACGAGCATCGTTAGGAATGGGCAAAGGGAAAAAAATTAGAAGAAATAAAAACAAGGACGAAAATAGTTATCAGGGAGATAATAATGAAAAGACCACTACAAGTTTTTACAATGGTCTTCCTATTAAAAATAAAGTAGATGCTAATGGTAATGTAGAGCCTGATACGTCTGATGCTGAAACAGTAAATACTCTTAGAGAAAGAGATGAAGATAGAGCCAATCAAAAAGGTATATTTGATACCATTAAAGGTATTCCTTCTAAGATTGGTGAAATTTTTGGTATCGGTAAAAAGAAAGATAAAAAGAAAGATAATCTTTTAGGAAAGATATTAAAAGCTGCTGGAATTGCAATGCTTGCAGCATTCTTTGCACCTAAGATTATAAACTTTATTAAGAAAACTGTAGCTCCATTTATAGAAGATACAGTTGTTCCTGTATTTAAAGAAAAGATTCTTCCTGCAATAGAAGAAAAACTTAATGATGTTAAAAATGGATTCATGAAAGGATTCTTAGGAGATAGCTATACTGGAGATGAGCCAGAAGGAGTTGTTGGAGCCTTTGGAGAAAAGATCGGTGAAGGAGTAGCTGCAACTAAGAGTTATATGGAAGAAACAGTATTACCTTGGATTACTAATACAGCTATACCTGCTATTGGTAATATGCTTGGAGAAGTTCTTCCTCAAATATTAGCTAATGCAATTCAGAATTTACCTAAAACATTAGGTTTCTTAGGCAAAACTGGATTAAAAACTATGGATATCTTATTAGGTAATGGTAATAATGCTGGCGGAACTACTACAATAAATCTAAATCAATTACAATCTGGTGAAACCGGAATGTATGATGAGAATGGAAATATTTTAACAGCAGAAGATATTCAGAATGGTAATTATAAAAAGATATACAATTCTCAAGGTGTAGAAGGAACCGTAGAAGATGGACAGATCAAATTCAAAGATCAATCCATGGTTGGTGGAACTACATTTAAGAAAATTGGAAATGGCATGGGTCATGCTTTTGCTCACGGTAAGCAAGGTGCGATGAATAAACTTTTAGGCAAAAGCTCTAATGTTTTAAAACATCTTGGAATAGGTGGCAAAGCTGCGTCTGTTGCAACAAAAGTAATATCAAAACCTATAGAATTAGCTGGTAAAGCTGGAGCTAAAGTATCTAAAGGATTTGATAAATTTATATCTAAGGCTACATCGTCTGCTGCTGGTGAGACTGTAGAACATGTAACTGGAGATGTCATAGAAAATACAACTGGTAAAGTATTAGCTACAGCAGCTGAAACTAGTGGTAAGCAAGGTGGAAAAGTAGCTAAAATATTATCAGGATTAATAACTAAATTAAAAGATGGAGTAGAGAAACTCTTCAGTAATAGTAAAGTTGTTGCTAAACTTTCCAAATTAGCTGAGACTTTGGGAATCAAATCAGTTGCTAACTGGGTCAAAGGATTCAAAGCTAGCGTTACTGAAATATTCGAAAATGCTCTTAAGAAAGGTACAAGTAAAGTAGGAAGTTCTATATTAAAGAAAGCTGCTGGTAAACTGAATATTATTTTAACAGTAGCAACTTTAGTATTAGACTTTTTAACAGGATGCGATCAAGCTGAATCTATATTAGGAGTTACAGATACTACTATAGTAGAAGAAGTAGTTGCAGGTTTGATAAATGCATTATGTAATCTATTAATTATACCGTCTATAATTCCTGGTGTTAACTGGATAGCTCAAAAGTTATTTGGTGTATTAGGAAAAGATTTATCACAAAGACAAGCAGAAGCTGATAAAGAATATCAAGAATATATCAATCAAACTGGAAGTACTGAAACCAAAGAAGAATATTTAAAGAAAAAATATTCTGTAACTGGTAAGGTAGGCTCGTTTGTAAGTAATATAGGTAAAAACGTAAAAGAGACTGTATCGAAAGCTGGTACAGCAATAAAGAACGTTATAGGAAAAGATCCTATATCTGGAACTGTTGACGTTGTTAAAAATTTATATGGATTCGTATTTAAAGGTGACGTAAAAGGATTAGTTACATATAAACCTAATGAAGATAATTCTTTACTTGGATTTGTAGGTAATTACCTTACAACAATGGCTAAATCCATGTTTATTGCACCAACTGCAGTTTCATGGGTATTACATAATACTATAGGTAAATTAGGTAATATAACTGGATTTGCTAAAGATACAGCTAGCGCTACATTTGATACATTTAAAACTTATGGATCTAGTGTTATAAACGGAGATCTTAAAGGACTACTCTCCTATCAACCTACTGATGGAGATACTATATTAGGTAAAGTAGGAAATCTTGCTGCTAATGTAGGAAAAATAGGATATATAGTACCTACAGCAATATCTTCTGTTATACATGGTGTAGTTGACCATATAGATGATATAGTAGGATTCGGAAAAGATACTATAATAGCTGGTGGAGAAACAGTTGATACCTATATAGACAGTGTAAAGAGTGGTGATTTGAAAGGATTACTTGCATATCAACCTACTGATGGAGATACTATATTAGGCAAAGTCGGAAACTTCACAGCTAATTTAGGAAAAACAATGTTTATAGTACCTACAGCAATATCTGCTGTTGTGCATAAAGCTGTAGATAAAATTGAAGCTGCAATAGATAAGATTAAATCTATTAAGACGGAAGATACAGAGAAAGCTGTAGAACAAGCTAAAGACGGAAAAATATCTGTATTTTCTGCTCAATACTGGAAAACTGGAGAAACAGATGATGGTATATTTGGCAGATTACAAACAGTATTCGGTACTATGTATAAAGCCATTAATTTACCATTCATATTAATAAAATCTACAATTGGTAAAATAGTAGATAAAATTACTAATATAAAAGATTGGATTACTGGTAAATTTGCTGGAATCAAATCTTTCTTCAAAGATCCTGTTGGATTTATTAAAGATAAAGTGATGGGTGATGAGAAAGAAGCTGAAGGAAGTGAAACCCGTACATCATCTTCTAACGAAGAACATGGTGGTACTGAAGGATCATTTGCTAGAGGTGGAGCAGTTTCCCGTTCAGGATTATATGCTTTATCTAAAGGTGAACTCGTAATACCTAGATTAGCAGAAGGCACCACTGATAATTCTTTATCTAGTGATGTACAAAATGCTTCTAAATCATATTCTGATAATATAAAAGAAAATGTAATACATAATTCTGTAGGAAAAGCTATGGATTATGTAACGCATACAAACATAAGCGACGTAGCATCTGGTGTACAAAATTATGGAGATGCTATAAGTAGCCAAACGTTATCAAAAGTATATAGTAAAATATCTGGACTTATAACTGGATTATTGCAAGATGATACTGTTGTAGGAACTATATTTAAATTATTTAATATAGCAGGAGATATTCAAGATAAGGTTAAAGCTAAAATTAACGGAGCTGCTACTAGGTTAGTTGCTAAGATTTGCGACAAGCTTACCGAAAAATTAACCGGTGCTGCAGCCACTAGATTTGCTGGATATGTAACATCATTCTTATCCGGTGGTGGAGTATTTACTATAGCAAGTTTAGTAAAATATTTTATATCTGGTATGTATAATACTGCTGAAATAGCAAAAATACTTCCAGAAGATGCCAATAATCAAATAACTATAGTTTGTGGTTTATTTAATGCTATTAATAATTTATTACCTACAGGAATTATAGATACTGATATAATATTTGACTTATGTATGGATGCATTAAGTCAAATTGTAGGAAATGATGTATTAAATTTAAATAAATTAAGATCTAAAGCTAATGATAAGATAGCTCAATATGGAGATAATTATACATTAGATCAATATATCTCTAAATATAAATCAGACAACACTGAATATCAAGCAGCTGCATTAAATGCTTCAATTTCGGGTATGTCTGGAGATAAAGCTACTCAATATATAAATAATATTGTATCTGGTGATAATCAATTTAAAACCAATGATACTAATGAACAGACAAAAGACTCTACCATGGATGCTAATATAAAAGCTAATGCTGAAGCCATGGGAATGACTCCTGAGGAATATGTAAAAGCTTATAATATATCTAGCTATGCAGCTGGTGGAGATATACGCAGAGATGGTCTTTATGCATTATCTAAAGGCGAATATGTAGCGTCTAATATTAAAAATAGCGTATTCGATACTGCTAATACAGTAAAGAATAAATTAGTTAGTGGTATTAATAGATTTAATCCTTTCAATATCATACAAGATAAATTAGCTGATATGTTTATCAGCTCTATTACAAATAAATTACAGTCCACTGGAAAAGGTAACTCTAGTTTAATAGAAAATCATCTTCAGGATATATATTCTTATGCTATATCTGGAAATGATAAGTTCTTTAAATCTGAAAGTGATAATGATAGTGGAACGTTAAAACTAATAGGAATGATGGGACGAGCTATGTTTAATCCTATATATTCCGTACAAAAAATGCAGAAGTTCTTTATCAGCAAAGTATCCAATCAATTAGGAGATGGGGATAAAGTACTTGAGACATTTAATAATCAGCTCGAAGAAACCAATAACTACTTATCAGGAAAAGGTAGTATGAAAAACTACTGGAATGATAAGTTCGATGATGATAAATCTATGCTTGGTACTATAGGAAAAACTATTACTACTATATATAAGACTTTGCAGTATCCTATGGTATTAGCAAAATCACTATTCCAGACTACATCTGGTATGAGTTCTAATGATACAGAGAGTGTAGATGCTGTAAGTGGAGATAATACATCAGCTACAACTGATGCTACAAGTACTTCAGATATGAATGCAGCTTCTGATTCTTCTGCGTCTACAACAGTTTCGAGTACAAGTACCGATACTGATAAAGCTCAAAATGCTATAAATAAAGCTACTAAGAAAGTTAAAGATAAATCAAAGAAATTAACGTATAAGAATCCTTTAAATAAATATGCTTTTGTATCAGATGTAAAATCTAAATCTAACAAAAAGAATATGCCGGATAAATACTACAGACTTGTAGGATTATACGGAGAAAATAGAGTTCGTGCACAGAAAAATAATTCTGGCAGGTATGTATATTTAGTAAAATTAACTGACGGAAAATGGTATGATTATGATAAATTAGGAACTAAAAAATCAGGAAGAGGATCTGGACTGTATGTAGGTAGTGGATCATATGATCCTGAACCTATTTCAGAAAAGTCTATTACTGGTAATAATCATCCTAAGATGCCATTCTATACCTTTAAATCGCCAAAAACTATAGAAGATTTTGATAATAAACCTGTAGTTGCTGATCAATCAAAAATAACTCCAGTATCAAAGAACTTCGTTTCTCAGATAACTGGAAATATATCTACAGAAAGATTCAATGTAAGTGCTGATACTAGTAGACAAACTGTATCCGATTCCGGTTGTGCTCCTGCTGTTGCTACTATGGTAATTAATTCCCTTGCTGGACAATCTACTATAGATATGAACACAGCTGTACAAGATGCTTTAGGATATAAAGTTCCGAATAGTGGTGTTACATCTGAATATTTCGATGACGAATTTAATAAATACGGAATATCTACACAGTATATAGAGAATGACTCTAGTGATCCTAAAGATTCTGCTATAGTAAAAGCTATAAAAGAAAAGAGACCGACTATATTACTTGGTAGAGATCCAAATAATAAATCTAAAAATAATTCTCCGTTTGGTTCAAATCCTCATTATGTAGTAGCTGATTCTATATCCAAAGATAATCAGTATATCTATATTAATGACCCTGAATCAAGGAAACCAAAAACTAAATATAATCTTAAAAATGTATTACCTAGAGTAACTATTGGTATTACTACATCCATAGGTAGAAAAGCCAGAAATGCAGCTTCTAAATTAAATACATATGTAGGTAGAGCTACTAGACAAATGGTTAAACCTAAGAATGGAGATTATATAAGTAAATATATACACCATTTCGAATCTGGATCTGATGGACCTACAGCTATAGGGCATTGTGGAAACGATGGTGGATTATCATTCGGATCATATCAGATGATATGGGACGGACCTGCACCTGAATTCTGGAGTAAATACTTTGCTTCTAAATATGGTTCACCTACATCTTGTGATGACCTGAAAACTAAATGGTTAAAAGCTGTTAATGATATAGGAAAAGATGCATTCTTTGCTAAAGAGTGGGATTATATCTTAAATAGTGACTATCTGGGATTAGTAAATAATATTAAATCTAAATACGGATTTGATCCTGATCAATATTCTAGAGCAATGCAAGATTGTTGTTGGTCTTGGGCTGTACATAGAGGAGTTGGTGGAGCTACTAAGGAATTCGGAGAAGTTGCTTCTCAATTTAATAATAAACCTATGGATGCAGATGAGACTAAATTACTTAATGCTTGCTATGATGTAAGAGCATCACATATGACCGGACAATGGCACGAAAGCATTGGTGTTGGCCGATATGGAACCGGTGCAGATACAGAAAGAACTATATTACTTGGAATAGTAGGGCAAGATCCTATAGATCATACTGCTCCTGATGGAACTGCAGGGGCTGTTGTAGGAAGTGACGATACTTCATCCGATTCTGGAAGCAGTAATAATAGCTCAAAGAAATCAATACTTGATGTGTTATTAGCACCGTTTGATTTATTAGCTTCAGATTACGGTTTAACTGGAAGTGATGGTGATGATTCATCATCCGGCGGAACAACTGAATATAATGCTAATGGTATATCAGGTACTGTATCATCTGATAAGAATATTGCCGATAAGCAGGTTAAAGTAGTAGCACAGATGAACAGTGTTTATGGAAAATTAAAATACGCTCAAGATAATGCTAAATATCCAGGATCTCGAAATCCTGATGATGGTAGTGGTGACTGTTCTTCTACAGTTGAATGGGCATATAAGAAAGCTTTAGGAGTTGAAGTTGGTGGTTGGTCAGGAGAACAAGCTACATATGATACTACTTATACAGTAGATGGTGGAAGTACTGCTGGAGTAACAACCGATGAATCAAAACTCCAATTAGGTGATATATTACTTTATGGTAGTGAGGCTGGTAGTCATGCTGAAATGTATTTTGGACATGGACAAGTTCTTACCCATGGTAATCCAGATAAATTAGGACCTACAACAGCAGCTATAAATAGACGAGCAGATTACTGGGGCGCAAGACGATTAAAAGATTTCAAGAGTAGTGGAACATCAACTTTCGATGGAAACAGCTCTAATTCTACATCTTCATCATCTAGTAGTAGCTCTACAAGTAGTTCAAATGATAGTAAATCAAGTAAGAAGAAAAATAAAGGATCCGGATCTGGATTATTTGCCGGAAGAGGATCATTTGTTTCTCAGTTAGATCCTAAATATGCTAATAGAGCATTTAATATAAAAGGTGATACTATTAAGCAAACTATCGGTGATTCTGGTTGTGCCCCTGCAGCTGCAACTATGGTATTAAACGATATTGCTGGTAGAGCATCTATGATGGATAACTCTAAATTAGCATTAAAATATAAAGGAAGTAATGACGGTGTAACAGCCGATTATTTCAGCGATATATATTCTAGAAATGGCTTAGATACTAATTATTATAACAATAGTGATCAGGTTAGAAGTGATTTAAGAAGAGGAAAAGACGTAGTATTACTTGGATCTGATAAGAGTAATACATCTAAATCTAATTCTCCATTTGGACCTAACTCTCATTACGTTGTAGCGAGTGGTATGTCTAAAGATGGTAGAAATATAACTATAAAAGATCCAGAAGCTAAGAAGCCCAAGAAGTACAATGCAGATAAAATTCTCGGACATACTAAATTAGGTATTGGATATGGTTCTGGATTAGCATCTAAGTTTACAAGGAAACTGAAAAAATATATAGGAAGAGGATTTGGATCTTATAGCGGAATACTTTATGTAGGTGATTCTAGAACCGAAATGATGGCTGATTGTATCCATGAAGATGGAGTATCATTCATCGCAAAAGTTTCTCAAGGATTAGCTTGGTTAAAGTCTACTGCAGGTCCAGAAATGGAAGCTAGGATAAAATCTGATCCTAATTTAGCAGTAGTAATTAATATGGGTGTAAATGATATTTATCAACCGGATAATTATATTGCTTATTATACTGAACTTAAGAAGAGAAATCCTAACGCTCATCTGTTCTATATGTCAGTCAACCCTGTTGATAATGATCCTAACTGTTCAGATGCAGAAGTTCAGGGTTTCAATAGTAAAATGCAATCATTCTGGGGCAGCAATTATCTTGACATATACAGTTATCTTAAATCTGATGGATATAAGACTACTGATGGTACTCATTACGATGATGCTACATCTAAGAAGATTCATGAAAAAGTAAAATCTATGTTGAGTGGAACATCTTCATCCACTTCTGGTTCAAGTAGTTCATCTTCTGATTCAAGCAATAATTCTGTATTAGACAGATTATTGGGAAGCATGGACAACTTAGCAGAGAAATATGGATTAGTTGTAAATGTAGGTGGTTCTGATTCTAGTTCTTCTGATTCTACAAGTACTTCTGGAAGTACAACAGGATCAGATTATCCTAAATATAATCTTACTGAAGATCAAGTAACAGAAATAGCTACTGGAGTTACTGGTGAGACTGGTGGAGATAATCTATTCGAGTCCATGCAGGAAGCTTCACAGATGGCTAACCTTAACGAAGTAACTAAAAAGAGACAAGCTACTGGAGCTGATATGCTTAGTACTCTTCATAGTGGATGGTATGCATCTGCATCATTTACTAGAGGGGTTACAGATACAGCTAAAGATGCGGTTAGAAAAGTATTTAATGAAGGTAAGAGAACCTTACCTAGATATGTAACAGAGCACGATACATTCCCTATGGATATTACAAATGCTAAAGATAGAAGTGCTTATCAAAAAGGAGATCCTGTAAGTAACAGATACGGATCAAATTATAAATTCTACGACTTCTTTGGACAGAATAAAGAAGGTGATATATCTGGATACTTTGATCAAGATTATGCTACATATCAGAATGATGTGCCATGGTCTGGAACAGGATCTGGATTATTAAATAATTATCCTAAATATAAAGGAAGAGGCGGATTTAATGATGTAATGACAGCATTTAGTAATTATACAGATCAGATGGCGTCTAGCATGGGATTAACTGATTCCAGCGATGGTACAGAATCTGTATCTGATTCTACTAAGTTTATTACTAAGAAATCCGATGGAACTTCTGATATGACTAAATTGATGAAATCTGTAATCAAATTACTTGCCAAAGTAGCAGATAATACATCTGATATTTCTGAGATAGTTTCTATATTATCCAAGCTTGTAGATTTACAAAGCACACAAATGAATAATAGTGAAACTAAACAGAAATGGACTTCTTTGAAGACAGATTTAGCTAATAAATTATCTAGTTATAATAAAACATCTACCGGATCAGGAGAACTGTCTAATCTTATGAATAGTATAGAATCTCTTGCTATGGAATAAAACTATATTGTTGGATAGGGATAAAATAGCCCTATCCAACAAATTATTAAAATTAATAAACTGAAAAAGGAGGTAATATAAATGGCTGGGTTAAAAGACGCTTTATTATATGGAGTGGATAATAATCAAGGAACAAATAAACGTATACCCGGAAGAGATTACAGTAAAGAAGGTACCATAATTAACGGTGTAGGTACCGTAACTGTAGGGTTGATAAATAAATATGATGATGGATTAATAGATACAAATGCTACATGCAGAATAAAAGTATCAAAAAATAATGCCGTTGCTTATAGAAAAGAACCATCGATAACATCTCCTATTATAGATTATCTTGATATAGGGAAAACATTTTATTCAAACGGGCAAAAGTACATAAAGAAAGATGATTTATATTGGTATCATATAGGAGATCTAGGATGGGTTTCTGGCGATGATGTATTTGCTACTGTTCAGAAGAAAGAAGTTATATATAAAGTAAATACCAAGAATAAGCATACAATTGTATATTCTGAACCGAGCAAAAATAGTAAATTTGTCAAAACATTAGTAGAAAATCTAGATTTAGTTGCTACAGAAAAGAAAAAAGATAAAAATGGAGTAACATGGTACAAGTTAAAAAAGTACGATGGATGGATAAGTGAAAAAGATTTAGATAGTAAAGTTAAAGAAGATAAATGGTCAAACTATAAAACAGACAAGCAAAAAGATGAAGAGAAAAAAGCAAAAGACGATGCCAAAAAAGCCCTTCAGGATAGATTAAACGCGATAGCCGGTAAAGAAGACAGTGAAATATTAAAAATGAAGGATTTATCTAAATGGTTAAATAGCGGATCAAAAAAAGAGCAAGCTGCAAAAAAAGCAAGATTGCAAAAATACTATGATGATCAAGCTGCTATAAAATATTTTAGTAAAAAGAAGTATCAAAGTGATTTATCAAGTGCGGTATCTAAAATGTTTAATAGTAGCTTAATGGGTGTATTTGGCTCACCATATCAGTTTGACGAAAATACTGATGAAAAACTCGAAGGGACAGAATATGGTGTTACATATGCTCAAAAAATTTTAACTAGAACGCCATTATTACTTATAACTCCTGGAAAAGCTTCTTATATGTCCGATTTCAAAAAATCAGATAGATGGTTAGAGCTATCTAAATTATTAGGTATAAATGCTACCGATGAAAATGATGCAAACCAAGTTACAATATCAGATCTTATTGGCGGTGGAACAGAAGGACAGATTACAGATTCTGGTAGATATTTTACATTTGATTTTGCTGCAGAAGAATATTTTAAATATGTAAATCCAATGTGTTGGGCAGGCGCTAAATTCTTGGGAATAGAAAATTCCAAAATAAGTGTTTATAATACCAGTAGCTCTAAACAATATAAATTATCTGAGTTTAACTGGAAGTATGCAGTTAATAGCACCATCAAGAAAAATATACGAGCACAAGAATCTATATCATTTTATGTAGATTCTTATACATCGTCCGATGAAGATTTTTCTAATACAACGACAGAATCGCAGATTGCATCTAAAGTAAACTCATTTGCTGATATTGGTAGAGAGTTGCAATTTTTGATGGGTACATCTACAGGAGAAGTTCCAGACTGGATGCAACCTAATAATCTAGAAAGTACATTAGCAGATATGCAAGAAATGTCTGAAAAGTATTTAGGAGGGCATCAATTGCTAATAGACTTAGCTAAAAACTTTGCTACTGTTGCTACTGGTGGACAATTATTATTCCCTGAGATATGGGCTGATCACGAATATAGTAAAAGTTATTCTGTAACTCTAAAATTAAGAACACCTGATAATGATCTATTAAGTTGGTATTTAAATATCTACGTTCCTTTGTGTCATTTAGTGGCGCTAACCGCTCCTAGACAGGTATCAAGTGATGTTGCAAACGGATATATGTCTCCATTCCTTATTAGAGCTTATCTTAAAGGAGCATTTAATTGTGATTGTGGAATAGTTACATCATTAAGTATTAGTAGAGGTAAAGAAGGTTCTTGGACTGTAAATGGTTTACCTACAGAAGTAGATGTAAATATGTCATTTAAGGATTTATATTCCATGATTATTCTTACCCAATCGGATAAGACTAGTTGGTTTATGGCTAATACTGCTTTAATGGATTATATTGCATGTAATTGTGGAGTTAATATAAATGAACCAGATATACAAAGACAATTAACTATGTATTTCTCCTTAAAGAAGAACCAATATTTACAATTACCAAATAGAACTTGGGGAATGTTTACTCAAGAGCTATCCAATAAAATATCAAATATGTACAGTAAATTTGGGCTATAGTTTATTTAAAAATAAACGTACTCTTAAACATCCATATATGGGTAATTACCCATATATGGATTTTATATTTAAAAATATATAATAAAGGACGGTAAACTCAATGGCTAAACAAAATAGAAAACAGAAAAGCGAAGAGTATGCCAAGAAGTATAGTGATATACCTATATCTTATGAAGAAAGACTTGCATGGATGGTAGATCATTATAAATTGTCCCCAAATAAAATGGATGAAATAATAGAAGTAAGGTCTAGGGTATTAGATAATTTGTATTATATAGATTATCTAATACAAGTATTATTAGAAGTACCTGAGGGTGCTCAAAGACCTAGATTTAGATTAATAAATAGAAGTAATGCTTCTTCATATGCGAAAAATGATCCATTTGTACATATTTATACACCTAACGCACAAGAGGATCATAGATATATGAAAAGTATTACAGATGAAGAACTACTACAATATGATGGATTAATAAATACTCCATGTATTATAGAATATAATGCGTATTTACCAACTCCATCATATTTTAATACTACCGATATTTTCTTAGCAGAGATAGGTTTAAAAAGACCTAATATAAAGAAACCTGACTGGGATAATATCGGAAAGAAATACTGTGATATGTATAATCACAATGTATGGCTAGATGATTCTATGGTAGTGACTGGAACTGTAAATAAATATTACAGTATATTACCTAGAGTTGAAATATATTTAAAATATTTAAATGTGGTTTATAATAAATCACAATATAATTCCATTATAAGTAGAAAAGATTATGATGGAAGAGAATTACACTATTTAGATAATAAGGGACGTATAATATAATTCTAAAGAAATCTTGTTTATCTTCTCCAAAATAAACGGGGGTATAAATAAAGATGAATAATAATGTAAATGTATATGCGTTAACCAAATTAAGAGTATTATTAAATAATCATATATTTAATGATGCTAATAAATTTAATGAATTATTAGATATTATCAAAAGCAATACTGATATGGAAGTTCAATCTATTGATTATGCGAATAACAAAGTATACTTAGTTAAAAACGGAGCAGCTAATATGCTTGTAAGACAGATATGCTCTTCTTTATGTATATTTTTAAATAATCATAAATTGGATATCCAAATATCTATTGATACATTAGAGAGGGAAGACGACAAGAGAGAAGTATATAAAGTATTGAATGATATATTAATTGGCAACAATGTAATTATGTTATTCGATCTAATGGATCTTAGTAATGAAGGGAAAACTATAATACTATTATCCTTATAAAACATTTTATTCCATATACTCTATATAAGAGTATATGGAATATCTTTATTTTTTGATTATATAATATTATAGTGATAATAATAAAAATAATATAAATAAATCCTACGTAACCAATCGTAGGTAGAAAGAGGCAATTTATGGCAGAGTTGTTACAATTTTTTGATGAGTTTGATGGTTTAAAATCAATGTCTGTATCAGTGGAAGAAGTCTTCCTAGTAGATATGGACGACGGAGACCTGCTTTATACAACTGACAAAGCAGGGAAAATAGAAAGGAGCTGCTCAGGTAAAGGTCTGGCTATAGCAGACCGATGCGTGATGACAGACGATGGGTCTGTCCATAGCTATGGACAGATCAGGGATTTTGTTGAGGGGCCATGTTCCCTTAACAGAAGATTGACCATAAGGGACAAAAAGCTTCGTCACCTCTGTGAAAGCAGAGGTGCTACTCGCAAATATGTTCCCGGAGGCATATATCCCATTATCCCAATGGGATATATCGCTGTAGCGGACTTTAATATGTCCGGTACAAATTGGTTCTTGCTACCTATAAATGTAGCAAGAACCTTGACCCTCGATAAATACGAGGGACATTACGGCCAGAACTTGGCCGAAGTCATAAAATGTTATGACGAAATTTGGGGAGAAGCTTAAAGCTTCTCCCTAGGCTTTTGCCTAATTTTATTTTTTGTTTAATGAGGTTAATACTTCATTAAATATTCTTTTGTCCATCACTTGTAATCTTGAAGAGTTCATTGCTTCTAATGTAACGTATACTCCAGTAGCTACATTCATAATCTTATCAAGATTAGTTTTACCTTCATTAATGAAAGCTTCTTTTAATACTTCATCTCTATGAGCATTTTCACTTAATGATACTATAACCGATTCTAATAAGTTTTTAGGTCTTTCTTTTCTGCTTGTTTTAATTCTATTTTCATATGCTCTATAATATGATTCTTTAACTTGCTCATCGTCAGTTTTAAGCTCATCTACTTTAGCTTTTATTTTTTCTGCAGTTTCTTTCATGTTTTCTTTATCTTTAGTAACGCCTTCTACAAAATCTTGTGTAGCTTTTAATACACTATTATGAATAGACTTAGATAATTGATCGTTAGTCATCATATTTAATTTATCAAAGAAATCTGTATTAGTAGAAGTCTTAATATTAAATGTATCAGAATCTGCTTTATTGCATCCTTCTTCTACAGCTTCTACTTCTTCTCTGATTACTTTAGCCATACTAGAAAGATACATAGTTTTTTCTTCCATAGCTTTTAATACAAGTTCTGGATTATGATCATTTACATAATTTTCTAATATATTTCTACAGATATTTCTATCATAAGAGATATTAGTATCTTCCTTCATAGCTTGATCTATAGTAAACATCATTCCTTCTACGATAAAGTAAGTTTTAACTTTATTCATGAATTTTGGAAATTGTTTCATAGACCTATCAGCACTTTCTCTTAATTGTCTCATTTTATTTAATTCTTCATTTTTATTATTATTGCTTTCCATATTAGATATACTTTTGGATTCTGTTATAGTATTATTCATACCGTAATAAAACATTGTAAGATCCTCCTTGAAATACATATTATCCATTTGTTTCCGCTTAAGCCAAATATATATTAATATCTGGAGTTAAATCATTATTAGCATGAACAGTTAAGAATTCTGGAACCATAGAAACACTATCATATTCATGTCTATATAAATGCTGTTCACCTGGTCCTAAACCATTAAATCCCAAGAATTCGAAATATTCAATACTGTTTCTATATTTAGTTGTAATAGTAGTAATAAGATTAGGTATATGAAGATCTTCATCATCATTGAGATCTTCTATAAGATCTTTTACATCTTTTAATATATATTCTCTAGTTTGAACATCTGCATTTTTCAGTAACTTTAATTCGAAATCGAAAGTCATATTTACTCTATCAATTAAATGCTCTCCTGCTTCATCTATAGAATATATCTTAGACGGACCGTAGGTATTATACAATTTAAAATCTATCAAGAAGCAATTCTCTAATATCTCTAAAGCATGATCTATATATGCTTTCTTATAGTTAAATTGCTCTACTATATATTGCATATGATCTTCATCATAAGCATAACTATACCTTACAACAGGTACACTTCTTAATTTAAATCCCTTATCTTTTTCACCTTCTAGATTTATTATATTATCTTCTGCTGTAACTGTAGAAGTACAGATAGTAGAATAATCTTTATATAAATCTAATCTAGATGGAACTGTATATTCGTTACATACTGTCCAGCCTTCCAATCCAGGAACTATTGCATCCAAATCATCTCTTCCTAAATCACCGAATCCGGCAGGCTTAATAACTATATAAATTTTACATCCTATATCTCTATTAAAAAATCCATAAGTTTTATCTACTGTTCCAGGAACCATTACATTTTCTAATCTAATGTCTCCTTCATCGGATATAATATCATTAGTCTCTAATTCTAACTTAAAAGATACATCGAATCCAGTATTATAATCGCCATCGTATCCTTCCACACTTCCTCCATATTTATTAGATTCCACGATCTCAGCTTCTTTGTATCTATATGGAGTAGTAAGAGTATCATCATTGTAGAATACACAAAAAACTCTAATATTTTTCTCTATAATATTTCCATCTTCATCGTATTCTATCAATGCATGATCAGTACTTGTATTCTGAGTTAATTGCATAGTAAGTGTATATTTATTTGGATCATTTATTAAATTTCTATTCCAAATTACATTTGGACAAATAAACTGCAATGTATTCTTTGGATTAATCCAAGAGAAATTTAATATTTTAGTTTCATTTACTATATTAAGATAATATGATACATATAATGGATCACCATTTACAACAAGCATAAATGGTAAAGTATATAAGAAATTGGTTTTATCGTTATCTAATAATTTTTGAACTTCCTCTTCTTTCATATTAGGATCCAATAATCTACCAATTCCGTTCTTATTTAATAATATTTTACATCCTTGCTTTAATATATATTTCCTATTAAGATTTTCATTGAACTCACTTCTATTTATCTCAAGATCTATTGTGTTTGTAGGAACTACGTTATTACTATTATCTTTGAATAATAAATAAGCATAATAGGATCTTTCGAACTGATTATCTACTTTTTTAAGTATTCTGGTTCTATTAGTTTCTACATTTATCATATTAAAGAAGTTTGTTACATCTTGAGTATTTATAATAGATCCTCTGGATAATGCTTCTTTAGGAATAATCTTCTTTAATTCATCTATAGTTTTTCTATCTTCACCATGTTCTGATTTAGATTGTGGCCATAAATATATATTAAGATATTTATAATCAAATCTATCAGAGGATATATTTAATATAGGCTTAGCATTATATTCAAAATTACCAGCAGAACCTCTGGTAGTTTTAATATATACAGTAACTTCGGAATTAAGTTTCGGCATATAAGATAATGAGTCAAAAGTTACTCTTATCTTATGAGCATTTATAAAGAAATAATAACAATAATCAGTTACATTATTCATTATTCCTACACCTTCGAATAAAGGAGTAAGATAACGTGTTTCTCCATTATCATCTACACATACTACAAAATCAGCTAATTGCTCTTCATTATCTATTTCAAATTCAAAAGATCTATTCTCTATTACACTACTACTAGTTATTCTTTTATATATGGTTTCATGAGTAACTTGCATTAATGTGACACTAAAGAATACATATTTATTAGTATTTTGGTATTGTATAGTAGGTACTGGAATATAAGGGTTTTGAATATCGCTTATATTATTTTTTATACTGATATCATATCTTGCCGTATAAGTATAATCGTTATTAGGTAAAACAAGCTTACTTATAATCAAATCATATGGTAAATGAAACTCATATGAATCGCTAGATGCTGTACTAGCATATCTAGAATCGCCTTCACTTAATCTAAATATACTATCTTTATCTAAAGTAATCTGATCTCCGGTCATTTTATCTTTTAAATCAGATTCTTTAATACCTATAAGAACTTGTATCTCTGCAGGAGTAGCATTTATATCTGTAATATTTTGTACTATAGCATGAGCTATTACATTATCTTCAAACTTAGCTTTATAAGGAAATAGTTCATTTCCTAATTCGCTAGTTACTATAATAGAATTTTGTATATTACGTGACAATATATCCGCTAAATAACCATAAGTACCAAGAGTCAAAGTATCTTCTGACTCTTCCTCCATATAATCTTTTTCAAGATCTACTACTGTTTGAGTTATATCGTAAATGTCTGAACTTACTTTTTTCATAGTATATCTCCTTTATGCTTTTATTAAATCGTACCATTTTAGTTTATATAAGAAATTCATAGCTGATGGAGCAAGCCAATTACTTGATTTTTTCTCTGTCGTTATATAAGGTATTGGACACCACTCTCCATTCATCATTCCTCCGTATAATCCATTATCATCACTTTTATCTCTATATATAGGTATATTATTATCTACACTTGGTTTACCACCGTACCATCTAGACACTAAAGAATTAAATCCTAATATATCCATTGGATCTCTATCTCTTACAAATGGAGCTTTAATATCTACAGTAAATTTTAATGGTCCACCTTCCCTTAGATCGCTAAATGCATCTCTAGGTACACTATTAAAATAGCACCCTATAGCTTTAGCCCAATATAATATGGTTTCCATATCTTCATCTACTATAATTTTAAATATAGAAAATCTATCATGTAATTCTTTATATTTATGAAATCTTGTAAAGTTCTGAAAAGCACTTGTATTTTTATATGACATAGTAAGACCCGTCGCTGATACATCTGGCGGAGCTATAAGTCCATCAGCTTTTAATCTTATATATTCGTCATATGCTTTTACTAAAGTATATACTTCTCCATATTTAGTATCAGTAAATTCCAATGTAAATTCCGCAGCTTCGTCAGATTTATAACTAGAACCTCTATATGGTATAGAAGTTCCATACATATTTGTTGCAGTTTCTATCTCTGCTCCATTTATAGTTGGTAAATCTAAAGTATTAGATACTGTATTAGACAATAAGCACATAAATGGAGTTTTATAATTATCTGGATTATAGCTACTTTGTAATTGAGGAATTAAATTCTTGTGCCTCATTACTAAATCTTGAAAGAATAAATTACTTCCTAATTCAGAATATAAAACTTCCGATGATATTGAAACATTGGCACCTTTATCTTCTGCAGCTTCGTTTACACTAGCCATTATATGAAGATTCGGTCTTGTAAAAAATAAAAATTCTCTAGTTCTATTTAAACCATTGTAAGGATTAATTACTCCAAATCTAGAGAATTTTGTATATATATTAGCATCTATATCAGATCTACTAAAAATACCATTGGATCTTAATAATTGACCTAGGTTCATTTCTGATGACGGTACTCCTTTTTTGTTTACTGTACGATCTTTATGTAGATCTGATTCATCTATTGTAGTATTAGCGTACTTCGTAGTTGATAGATAAGTATTTCCATTTTTATCTTTTAAATCTTGATTTTTAGCAAGCTTAGTAATATCTGAAATACGTCTATCAGATATTAATCCATGTTCTTTGACATCTTCTGCTAAAGCTTTTCTTATTTCTTTTCCGTCTTTTGATTTAGTGATAGATGGAGTATATCCACTTTCCCTACCATACATTTCTTTATCATAGCTCCACTTTCCAGTGTCACTATCATAACTATATCCATCTTTCCACATTTTATTCTTTTTTGATTGCGCAGCTCCTCTTCTTGATATCATCTTTTTCTCATCAGATTCATAAAAAGGAGTTTTAGATTGAGCTGGTGATAATGAATAATGCGATCCGGTAGGATTAGATTTAGACATAGTATTGGATTTATATTCTTTAGTAGGATTAATTTTTGCTTGAGCATTTGATCCATACTCATGAGATGGATTTGGTTTAGACATAGCATTAGAAAAATATCTTTGAACAGAATCTCTATCAGGAGTTCTATTTGCTCTTTCTGATATTTTAGGTGAATCATAACGAGATGTATCAGGGGATTTTAACGATCTTTCTGATATAACAGGTTCATCATATTTTGTATTATTATCAAATACTGATATACTTCTATTTGTAATATTATCATTATATTCTTTAGCAGGAATTGTAGCGTGCCCTCTTTCTGATATTTTAGGTGAATCGAATACACTAGTTTTAGCAGCATAATTACCTCTATTAGATATTTTCGGATTATCTGTTACTGAGGTTTTAGATTCTGCATTTCCTCGATTTGATATATTTGGAGTATCACTCATTCCTAATACCTCCATTCTTGGTATAATTACTTTATTGTTTCGGGGCTTAATATGTATAATAATTGTATATAATAAATATGAAAATAAGAGAAACTTGTATAGATTCACCATTATAAAATCAAAATGAGTTATATTTAAAGACTCCCTGACCTCACCGTATAGGCACACTTCATATGATTTGTAACATTTCATCTAGGAAAGAGGAGGATAATAATTATGACAACTAATGATTTTATGAAAGCAATTTTACCAGTAGCAGGAGACATCGTAAAGGATGTGGTTATGAATAAAATGGGTAATGGTGAAAATAATAATACAGAAAAAACAAAAGTCGATATAGATAAGAAAAAATCTGGAATAGACATATTTTCTAAACCTGACAAGATTGTAGTTAATGTAAATATTCATATGAATATTTATAGCGGTTTAGGATCAAACGTTTTGTCTATGACAGGTAAAAATTACATAGAAGAATATTAATTCTTCTATGTAATTTGGTGAATCTATACAAGTCCTTTATTTTTTGCGTTTAGAACAATTGAGTAATTATAATATTAATATGGACAGAAATGGAGGCACGTCTGTATGATGAATCCTAAAGCTATTCATGAATCAATATTGGATACTATCATCGGTGGTATACAAAACTTTCCGAAAAACTTAAAGAAAAGTATTGATAGTGGTGATCAAAAGAAATTAGCTAAAACTAGAGATAATAAAGTAGCCAGCGCTACTTCTATTGCTAGAGCATCTGCCGGATTGATATTTACATATCCGGTATTATGTAGTTCATCTTTAGGAATCAAATCATGTACTATGGTTTCTAAAGCTTTGGAACGTAGAAATGTTACAATGTTGCAGATATTATTAGCAGCAAATCAAAGAACAAATCAAAATATTATGGATTATTTAAAAGATTTCCATACTAATTTAGATTTTGATAAAATGTCTTTAGAAGATTTTGTTGATGTAATTACAGAATCGGGAACTTATGCTAAGATGATTAGCAAACCTGAATATTTATTAGAAATGATGCCATTAAGAGAAAAGAATGTGGCATTAGAAGATTTTAGAGAAAATACTAATTATTTTTTCGAAGAAGATGTAAATGAGAATTATATTGGAAGATTTAAATTATTAAAAAGAAACGGATATGATACTATCATAGAAGCTGATGATAATAATAATCCAGGTAAAAGAATTTGGATTGGTCCAGGTCACAAAGACTTAGATCCAGAAGGCGAAATATCTAAACAATATAAGAAGAAATATCCGAACGATCCAGCTAGAGCTGCAAGTGAATATAGAGAGTATATGAATAAATTGGGTGGAGTTGAATCTTATAGTTATGACGATAACGCGGATCAAACCAATAAAATTACTGCTCCAAATATAGATTCAAACAGATTACTTAGTTCTGAAATCAAGAAAGCAAACGAAATGGTACCAACTTTAATGCTTATTAATACTATTGATCCATCTACAGGTGCTAATATGCAGTCTGTAGTAGGTGTTAAGAGTAGAATGATATCAGTACCATCTGGAGAAGTTGTTGGAAGAATCCTTGCCAATTATCAGGATTCTAATAATCTTCTGAAATTTATAAAACTTACTACAAGAGAAACAAGTTTTATTAAAGATTTCTTACTTGCTGTAGATAATGCTAAATTAGACGCTATTAATAATTCTAAGAAAGGCTCTGCTACAGCATTATTTAATGCTCTTGAAAGAAGATCTCAAAACGGTAAAATCCGAAAAATGGCTAAAACCGAAAAGCAATTCGCCAAAGCTATTGCTACATTAGTTATTTCTCAGGAAGATGTAGAAGATCTTAAGAAAATGAATGGTATAGATGTAGAATCTATCAGAATAATTAAACCTATTATGGAAAAATTGAATTTATTGTATTTTGTAATTATAGACGAATCTTCTGAATCTATAAAGATTCTTATAGATGGATCTGATGATTATGAAGTATATCCATTCAGTGCTCTGGAAAAAGAAAATAAAGATGATACATATAAAAAAGTAATAAATCTTATGGCTAAAATGTAAAATAATTTTCTGGAGGTTTATAAAAATGATTAAAAAATATGCTGATATAGTATATGAATATTTTGATCCATCTAATAGTACAGAATTTCGTGCTTTGATGAATCTTAATGAAGAACAACAAGATCGTGTATTAGCTAACTTAGCTACTAAATTATACGATCATATTGTAAATGAAATTACTGATATTGATTTTGGAGATATTCCTACTTCCAAAGGAGATATCACAAGAATTCCAAATTATTTGGATATGGTAGATTGTATTAATATTATACATGATATATGCGTAAGATTTAAACAGCCTACAACTGCTACTGATACATTATTTAAAGCAATTCAAAACTTAAAAGATACTAAAGAAATATGGAGAAAGTCATTTGATATTAAAGCCGGATTAGGTATGAATACTTATAATACTTTAGCTTTAGGTATCGTATGTAGCGTTTCTCTATTGATCTCTTCTGCTATCGAATTTATTAAGAACCAAGAAGGAGACTTTGAATTCTTAATAAATAAAGTTGGTATGCAGAAATCTTTAGATTCTGTATTATTTAAATCATTAAAAGAATTTAATGATGGATGCACTGATGGTACATTTATGAAGGCTATTATTATTGCCAATAATTCTAAAGTAAATATATCTGAAGCTGAAGTTGTATCATTCGACGAAGCCGCTATGATTGATACTTTAGTAAGAACAGCTAAAGAATTTATTAATTCGCATGGACCGGATTTCATGAAAAATGGATTTAATAAAGCAAAAGCTTTTGCTAGTGATATTGCTAAGGGGAAAGATGCTACTATGACAGGTGCTGGTATTGTAACTGGTATTGGTGGATTAATTGTGATAGTTGCTGTATTATTACCTACAATAAGAAATGCTGTTCATTGGTTTTTCTCATCAAAACAAAAACTTTCTGATTATTTTGCGATTCAGGCTTCATTATTGGAGATCAATGCTAATAATGTAAAATATATGAATTCCAAATCTTCTGCAGAAAAAGAAAAGATTGCTGAAAAACAAATGAAATGGGTCTCCAGATTTAGAGAAATTTCTAATAAATTATCTGTAAATATGAGTAAAGCAGAAAAGAGTGCTAAAAATAAATTAGAGCAAGAATCCAATCAAAAATTAACTATGAATGACGTAGAAAAGCCAAGTAATGTGTCTGCTTTATTTTAAATGCTCAACAAATAAGTAAATAATGAAAACTTTATCCCATAAGGAGGACTAAAAATGTTTTTTGAAAGTATTTTAGAGGAAGTAAATATAGATGAGCCTGTATCTGAATCTACTATGGAAGAGATCAGACAGCTCAGTATTCCGAATTTTATGGAGTCAGCTTTATCTCCATTCGATCTTGTAGATAAAGGTATATATGAAAATGCTAAAGCCTATAATGATATGGTTTCAAAAATTAGTAAAATCGAACTTAATTATTTAAGAGAAAATGGTGAAGAACCAGTATGGGAAGCATCTGACCACCAGTCTATTTTTGCTAGATTTATTGCTGGAATAAAACATATTATCCAGGTCATTGCTGGAGCATTCCAGAAACTTATAAAATCTATTGATGATATGATTACAAATCGGTATAAAAAGCTTGGTGCTGAATTTGTAAAACAAATGCAAAGTGCCGAGATTCGTGGTGTCGATCTTAGTAATAAAACATTTACACTTATAAAATATGAACCTGAAGTAGGTATCAGACTTCTTCATAATGCCGAAAATGTTCAGGGAAATATTAATAAGGTAGATGCTTATAAGAAAGCATGGTCTTATGTATTCACTGGTGAATCAACGAGATCTTCAGAAGGACTTAAAGAAGTAGAAGGTAATGCAGTAGATTCTTTGAGAAAAGTATTATTCAATCACTCTGCAATTGATACTTCCAAATTAAATAGCAATGCTGCTGCTAGAGACGCATTAAGATCTGCTATGTGTCCTGCAAAAGGAAGTGCTTCTTTTGGTGAAGCTATGTATTATGTAAAAGCTTATAGAGCTGATCCTAGAGCGCAGAAACTTAAAGCTGGACTTAAACAAATGTACCAGCGAATCAACAAAGTTTTAGGAAAACAGATCGACGTTGCTAAATCTTTACAGAAATCTATTGATGGTAAAAAAGAACCTGTACCATCTCAGGTTACAGGAAGCATCGTTTCTGGACTTAATGCATACTCTTCAATGGTAACTAGTATCTATAACGAAACAGTTAGATGCGCATCTAAGAGATGGTCCCAGTCTTGTACTCTTACATCTAAACTTCTTAAATCTGCAAAAGGTGAATTAAAAGGTAACGCTAAAGAACAGAAATCTGCAGCCAAAGATATGAAGAATTTCGATAAAGATCAGGAAAAGAAAGCATCTAAAGCTGCAAAAGAAAACAAATAATATATAATTGCAAGCATTAAGGAATCCTTTTATAGGGTTCCTTAATGCCCTATTTAATAAATTGGAGGTTTAAAGATATGAGTAATATATTTGATATAAATACATTACTTCAAGAGAATACTTTAGCTAGTGAATTATTAGCTAAAACTTTTCCAAAAGAAACGTATATGTATTCTGCTATTAACTCATTAAATTCTTTTAATGAGTCTGTAATCGGATTTAACAAAGATCTTTATAAATCTTTAAACGAAGCAAACTCCAAATCAGAAGAGAATGCTGTTTTTGGAGATTTCTATAATAAATATGGATCTGTATTAGAAAAATATATCAATGAGATCAATTCTATGGTTGGTAGATTTTCTATTACATTAGATAATTTGGTAGACGCTAATGCTGCTCTTTTAAAAGATCAGAATATATTAAGCTCTACGACAGAGTTTACTGTACCTGCTAAGAAATATAAAAATCTTACAGGTGGAAAGTATCCTAAATTTAATCCATTAGAATTATATCAAAAAGAATTTGATTATATTGGCCAGATGATGCAAGACTTAGGCCCTGTAGCAACTGATATTGCTAAGATGGAAGTATTAGCAACTGTATCAAATTCATTTTGCAATAAAATGAAAAATAAATGGTTAGAAAAATGCATTGAGATGATCACTGGAGAAGAAGATTGTGAAAATCTTACATGCTATGCAAAAATTCTTCAAGGGATTTTTATTGAAGAAGATACAGCTGATATTACCATAAATAGAGGTACTATTTATGCAATGAAATCTGAGATAGATGGATACGAGAAATATAAAGATAGTATTCTTGGTATTGCGAATAAACTTATATCAGATTTCTCATATATGTCTAAGAATATAGGATCAATGTTCTACAGAAATAAAGATAACGTTCTTGCTATAAGAAGCGATTCTAATGATGTAGAAAGTAGAGATTATAAACTTAATACATATGGAATGAATCAGTTAGATATCTTTATGAAATCCAAAGTAAATCAGGTATCCCAGTTATGTAGTTTATATGTAATTGCGTTATCTGTGATGATGGATAGTATAATTGGATATGTAACTCAGTGTAAAGAAATTCTTGAAAAAGTTCAGGAAGAAGTTAACAAACCTGAAGTTGAAGAAGAACCGAAAGAATGCGAATCTATGGAAACAGATTCTGATATCGAGAATAATGATGATATGGAAGAAGAACCTGAGGAATCTGATGAAGATGAAGAAACAATCGACATCGACGATGATGAAGAATTCGAAGGATCTGTATCTGACGATAACGACGAACCTGCTTTTGAAGGTGAAGAAATGCCTGAGGAGCCAGAACTTGAAGGAGATGAACCTGAAACTCCTGATAATACACAGGCAGAAGAACATGAGGAAGAACCAGTAGAACTTGAAATGGATGAAGATTCTGCTGATTTTGAAAATGAATCCTATTTATTTGAATATATGGATTACGCTGTTCAGAATATGCTTGAACAGAATTCTTTGATCGAATATGTACATAAAGAAATTCTTAAAGAAGCAGACCTTCCGAATGGTCCCGGATTAAGTAAAGATAATTCATTTATTGAAAATATACTTATAGCATTCACTAATATTATTTCTAAATTCCAGCAATTATTCCAGAAAAAGAGATCAGCTCAAGCAGAGTTTATCAAAAATAACCAGAATAATATTAAGGAATGTAATAATTTTGGTGGATCTAAGTGTACAAGATATAATCAGATTCAAAAACTTTATGGAATTAAACTTTATCAATTTAATTATGAGCAATTTAAAGATTGCTTAAACTCACAGGAAGATTTTCTTGCTAAGAAATTTACACCAATCAGCGATGCAATGAAAGCTGCTGGAGAAAATAAAATATCCATTAAAGAAGCTGTAATGAAAATGATCGGTGATGATGGATCTGAAAATCCACCTGCAGTAGATGCCGGAAGTCTTAGTGATATGGTATCATATTGTGTAGAATATGGTAATAGAATTAAAGACGTTATGGAAGACAATAAAGCCATAAATAATTCTAAGAATACAACAAAAACTATTGTTAAGCAAGTACAACAGCAAACTGCTCAACAGAATAATACACAGGCTCAACAACAAGGAAGTAGTAACAATCTTCCAGCTCCGCAGAATGCATCTGCTTATATGACTGCCGATGATTATTTAAACGAAGCTATTGTAAAACCTGATACATCACAAGCTCCTAAACAGACAGGAAGCACTAATGGGGATATTACTAAACAAGTACAATTATTCTTTAGTGTATCTACCAAAGTATCAAGCGCAAGAATGACAGCATACAATAAAGTATTTACAGAATACTTTACAATAATTAATGATATACTTAAACTGAACGGAAAACCTACTTATAGTAGTAAGGCTGGTAATGCTGATCAAAATAACAATAATCAGCAAACATCTCAGACCGCCGCTACTAAATGACAGGGGGTGACTCCTATGGATATTTATGAATCTAAGTTAATAGATATATTTAACGAGAATCAATTAATCAATAATTCAGATATTATAGTTAACGAATTATCGTTACCGAAAGAAATAAATGCTGCTGATAAAGCAAGGTATACCGATATTATCATAAGAGCTAATAAAGTATTAGAAGATAACGGTGGCTCTAAAGAAACAAGAACAGAAACTACCATTACTAATATTATATTGGACGCATTGAAGTTTTTAGTTGGTGTATATGCGTCTGGGATAAGTGGAGTTAAAATAAACGCTGCTACTCCGAACACGCTTAAAATAAATATGAAAGTGAATACGGCTCAAGGAAAAAAGACTTTAAGATTCAATCCTTTAAAGTACATACTTGGGTTTGTGATAGATAAACTAGTCAATAAATTATTTGAGATCGTAGTTGCTCCAGCTCGTAGAGCGTCTATGATAAATAACTATAGAAAAATGGTAGATTCTTTACAAAAAATAAAAAGAACTTGCAAAGATGATTCTGTAGAAAAAAAATGTGATAGATTAATTGAACGTATAAATAAAGAAATAGTAAAACTCTCTAATCAGAAAGGAGACAAAAATATGAATACAATTGAAGAAATGTTACAGGATGAGGATTTTGGCTTAAGTTTCACTGAATCCAGCGATGATCGTTTAAACGAAGCTGAATCTATTATAGAAGATACTTTACAGGAATTAGAAGAGGCTTGTTGTTCTTGTAATAAGTCTGTAAAGAAAGAAACTGCAGATGACGAAGATGGTGAAGATGACGTAGATGTGGATCCAGAAGATGAATCTGCTGAAATTGAAAATGAATCATCTGTTATTGATATAGAAGATGATTTTGAATTTTAATTAGGAGGTAAATATACAATGATTTACAGTACTAATTTTGACAATGATATGCTTGTGAATGAGGCTGTTGATGAACTGAGAGATGCCTCCATTGATTATATTTTAGCAAAAGAATCTGGTGATGAAAATTTATCAGAACTTGCAGAATTACTAATCGAAGCGGAGCAGAAAGTTGAAAATACTAAAAAACTTTCTCTTATCAAAAGAATACAAGCTTATATTGCACGTACAAAAAAGAATAAAGAAATAATTGAAAAATATAAAGAAAAAGCGTTAAGTGCTGATGTCTCTGGATTAACTGTAAAGGTTTATGACACTAGTGATGCAAGTATTAATAAGTATATAAAAGCTTGTAATACAGCTACAGCTAAACTTAAGCCGTTACTGAAAAAGTCATCTGGAGAATATAATAAAGAAACAGATAAAGAAATTAAATCTCAGATTAAAGAAATTTTAGCTGAAAGAAATAAAATTGTTAAAGAAGTGGAATCTACTACAGAAAGAAAAAGTACAGAGATAACTGTTTCTAATGCTGAAGTAAAGAAAGCTATCAATTTTATTGAATCTGGAAAAGCTGAAAAGATGATTAATAAAGTTTCTCATGATCTTAATACGGCTGTAGTCGATAATAAAGACGATCAAGGAAAAGCGAAAAATGCTATTCATCGCGATATAATCAATGCTATTAATGGTAATAGATATATGATTTCTTGTGTCAAACTTATGGCAGCATATCATGCGCAAGACAATGCTAAGAGTATAATTACTACTGCAGCATATACTAACAGTAAAAAGAAAAAAAGTAACTAGGGGGTAAATATATAATGAATATTTATGAATTAATGGAAAGTGTAGGGAGAAACAACTTTAGTCTAGTATCAGAATCTAATCTTTTTAATGGAATTATTGAAGCGTTTGATTCTAACTTAGAAAATGTTAATTTTGACAAATTAACAGAAATTAATGAATCTACAACAGACTTGTCAGATGAGCAGATCAAAGAATTCTGTAATCTTACAGACGCATTAACAGGAATTTATGAAGACATTTCTGTCGAGCTTGAAGCATCCAGTGACGATCCGTCTGCTTTAGATGTAGCTAGTAAACTTGGAAAAACCAAAAAAGAATTCAAATCATGTGTAAAAGCTGCTAAGAAAAATATTAAAGCCAGAAATTATAAAGAAGCTAAGAAAAATATTAAAGATGCTAAAAGCGCTTTGAACGATTTCGAAAAAACTATTAATTCGTTCGATAAGAATGATATTAAAGAAAACATTATCGGATGTTTTATCAGTAGCGTTGTATATTTAATCAATAACTTAGTTTGGTTACTGGTCCCATTTGTCCCTGTTGTAGGTAAATTTGCTCTCCTTGTAAAAACTTTAAGAGATGCCGTTGGAAGATTAAAATCTCTTATTAAAGATATCAAAAACGAGGGACTTACCCCTTCTATTATCAATGGAACTCTGCATACTTGTGAAACAGAAATTAGACGTATGATCAGGGCACTTGATGATATGGAGAAAAATGTCGAAAAATTAGCTGGATCTGTTAAAGAATCTACATATATGGATGATTCTTTTGATCTTAATAACTCCGATATTTTTGGATTTCCTGCAATGTAATTAAAATATAGGACTAGTAGAATAATTCTACTAGTCCTCTTTTACTGGTTCGACTTTAGTTAAATCGAAACTCATCGCTGATATAAATATACCTTCTTGTTTTAATAATATTTCTTTCTTAGATACCAATAAGTATCTACCATCGTATTTTCTATTTTCAGTTTTATTTTTTACTATGTATTCTTTATTGGGAGTAAGCATACTACCATCTAACTCGGTTTTAACTATCTTCATCATTACATTAGTTCTTTCTAATGTATTCTTTTGAGCGGATATACTTCTAGTATTCTCATTATTCACTCTTTGAATCTTTACTTTTTCTGTAGAATATTTGTTTTTTGGAATATTTATATCGTATCGGGATACTTTTCCGTCTGTTGTGACACCAACAATTTTGTTATAGCTTTTTTCTTTAGTAGTATTAGTATCTATAGTGACTCTACTAGAATCTATTGTTATAACGTAAGAATTATCTTCTATATTAATCTGTGTAGAGTTTATATTTCCTTCTGCATCTACATTATCTGCTATTTTAATAATAATAGTATTAATAGAATTAGTTCCATCACTAACAGGATTTCCATCACATGACAATAGATAAGTTTTATCAAAATCTCTAAAATATCTATATCCAGAATTATATATAGCATAATTAAGATCTAGATATTCTAGAAATTTAGTTATACTATCCATAGGTGGTAAAACTAATTGACTTATATTTACATTATTTGATATAGGCTCTATAACCATGTTCATATGCTTTGTATAAGTATATATAAGAGAAGATAAATTAATATTTCGTACTATACCATTAATTATTTGCTTCTTATTGTCATTTAATGACTGTATCTTTATTAAAGCTATATATCCCTTTTTATAAGCTTGACCAGTAGAATCAGAACCTTTAAAAGTTTCATTTACCAAAGTAGTATTATAAGAAGTATCTTTATTCATTTCATAAACAAAGTTATCTTCTATATAAGGTTTCTGTAATTGAGTAGTAGAGTTCTTATTGTATTTATATATAGATAATTTAATAGTAGCATCATTTTTATTTTTTACTAATTTATTATATAACTTAGTATTTACTTTTATACCTATATAAATAGTAGGCATATGCTTAGTTCCATATTCAAAATTCAATAATACATCAGATATAGTTTCTGTTATAAGATCTTCTACATCATCATTCGTTATAAGAGAAGCTTTTACGGTATAATTATATGCTGCAATGATAGCATCTTTATTATCTTTAGCAACACTAGCCATTAGTTATCACACTCCTCTCTATCATCAGTTTTAAATTTATTCAATATACGATTTTCCATATCATCTATAGACTTTATAGCGCCGTATATATTAGAATCTCTTATCAATCTTGTATAATGCTGCAATAGTCTAACCAGAGCTATTTTGGTTTCGCTATCATAATTATTACAGTTTTTATTTATCATACTTTTCATTTTATTCACATCTACCATTATCTTATTCGTGACATTAGTAAAATATTCTATTGCCCATTCTTTTATATCAGATATAAGTTTTAAATCTTTACCTAATTGAGTGGAATATAAATCGCCATTAGAAGATCTCAATTCTGCTTTAATTTGGCTTGTTTTCAAAAAACGTGTGATACTTCTATCACTCATGATATATGATAAGCATTTATTTAAATCCTCTTTATCTTTACATTCACGTTTGAACACTCTAGACAAATAATTGCTTATACCAAGCAAATAATTATTATTATCGGAATAAGTATCACAAGGATACTTACCGAATAATTCTATATACATTTCTTTGGTTTTCCCTTGATTAGCCATCATAATGGATTTCATTACAATACCATTATAAGATTCTGTGTATATAGAATTTAAATATAATTGTATAGATGGTTTATTCGGTATATAATAATCAAAGTCGGCCTTTATTTTTTCCAAATCTATCTTTTTCAATTTATTATTTAATCTTTTAAGGCTAGATTCTTTCCTAAATTCTCTAATCTGCAATCTGAGTTTTCGCAAAAGATTTATAATTTTTTCTGCAAGTTTATCCACGATATTCCAGAATCCATCAATTATCTTGGATTCGTTTATATAATTAATATCAAAAGACATCATTAATTCATTATCTATCATAACTTATCTCCTTAATAAAAAATAAATGTCATATTAATAAAATGTAGGGAATATGGATTTTTATCTCCATATTCCCTTATAATTAAACTTTATAAATTATTAAGATCTATCTCATGATTTACAAATACTTTACTTACTATCTCCTTAACGGCTGCTGGATTATATAGATTTATCATTCTACCATATTGATTAATATCCATTTGATCTCCAATTATATTATTAAAGAAAAACATAGATTGCATAGCTGCACTTAAACAATTAAATCTATCTACAATCTGTTTATTATTAATTGCTCTTTTTGGATACATAGATGATATCAGCATTATAACTCTATCAACACTGGTAGGATTTCCTGGTGAGATTAATCCATCAGAAAATAATTTGTTGATAGCTGATACAGTCTGAGATATAGAATATATAGATTTAAACCCTCTATTTTTACATCCCGACATAGCACCCATTAATGGTATATAAAAATACGGATCAGATTCAAATAAAGCTGCACTTGATATTCTTTTCTTAGATATATAATAAGATACAGCATCTTTTTGACCTAATAACGCAGAATTATCTTCACTACCACTTTTAGATGGTATTAATACGCATACATCTTTAGGAGTAGTTGCACATAATTGAAGATTTATCATATCATCAGATATGATCATTGCTGGTATATCATCATTTTGCCTCATATTCATTATATATAATGCTTTAGAATTGAAATCGTAATTGGTCCGTACTATTTCCATATTCGGCACATACAATATGACATCGTTAATTATATCCATATTATAATTAAATATAGTTGTCCAAACTTCGCTAGCCATACCTCTGTCATATTCAACACAGTTTATTAGTCTTCTAAATTCACTCCCATTGTTTCCGATATCTCTACAAATTAAGAATATTGTAGTTTTTACGCTATATCTAGTTCTAAAGAACCTTCTATAGTGTGCACACATATTGAGTATCCATGCAGAAATAAATAGATTATCGCCAGTATTTATTTTATTCTGCATTTGATCAGCTTTCTTAATGAGCTGATCAATAAAACTAGATACGTCTATATATAATTCTATTTGATTAGAATCTGAATTTTTATAATAATCATTTATCAAATTAGATAAACGTTCATATTTAACCATAGACTTATAACACAAATATTTCTCAGGTTCTAGTATATAAGAATTATTATTCATTACTCAAACATCTCCTCTGGATTATATAACTTTTCATCTGTTTCATCTTCTAAATCGTCATCTGGAATTTCAATAGTTCCATCAGATAATTTCTTTGCTAATCTTTTAAGAATGTCTTCTCTTTTTTCTGATATTGCTGTAGCTAATTCTTCAGCGTCGCCATATCCATTTTCTATTAATACTTTAGCTAATTCTCCAGGTCCTTCTTCGGTAAGGAATGATACTCCTTTACCCATTTGCTCACCATTTTCTGTAGATATATATTTCCTTAAATCTAATCTATAATCTCCTTTATTATTCCATTGAATCTTTCTTAAAGATATAAAAGAGTTACCTTTTTCGTCTATAGGAAAATTAAAATCTGGATCTACATTATAGCTAAATTCTTTACTCATTTTATTATCTCCTTATATTAAAAAATAATTGGATAGGTGGAGAAATTCCACCTATCCAACTTGATAGTTTGTTTATACAGTGATGAATCTGTTACGAATTGTAGGATCTTGTACGCCAACACCGCATTCTCTTAATACGTTATTCATAGCTGTAAGATCATACTGTGTAATGGATAACAGATAGTTTGATCCTCCAAAGTTTCCGAATGATGGGATATAGTTTACAGGTTTAATTTCATAAACTACTTTATTACCCTTTTCATTCTTCTCTGGAAGAAGTGCTTTCATTAATACGTTGACATCGATACATCTTACATATTCGTGAATAACATTTACAACTCTACCAAATCCTCCAGCAGTAGGTGTAGCAACTACATCTTCTACGTAGATTCCTTTGGATTGGAAAGATCTTGGATCTGCTTTCATTCTAGATCTGATATCTGGAATGATTAAATCATATAACAGATCTGCAGCATCCTGTGTAATTACGAATGATTCTTTCGTGTCGATCATCTGGTTATGTGCTTTCATACTCTCGATGATAGGGCCAGCTCCTCTTTTACCATCTTCTTCTGTAATTTTTCTGAATGCTTCGAATTCAGCGTCAGAGTTATTATTACTTCCTGGTGTGAAATCCATTACTACAGAAATAGGTACTTCCTGCTGACTGATGTTTCCTACTTCGATATAGCATCCGTGATAATCTTTAAAAAGATTTTTAAAGATAGAATTAATGGTTGATGCTAATGTGTTTGAGGATCTGTAATCAGTGTAAGTAGTACCGGTAAAATCCTCTTTCTGCTCGATGTTGAGAGTTAATTTTTCTCTCTCCTGTTTCTGGTTGTTCTGTTCGCTCATGGTATGAGTCCTCCTTTTTATTTTTATGATTAAACTCTAGTTCTACCTAATTGTTATGAATCAGGTACAAGTTTATCTCTTATATAATATATATTTATTGATAAATTTAATTAAATGTATTTTGACTTATTAAATACAATATGATCATAAGCCTGTTTGATATTATTATCATGCTTACCAGCTTTGGTCATAATATTATTCATCTTTGCTATATTTTCTTCACCAAGACTTTCGATATTAACTACATATGGTTTAGTTCTATCTTCAGTATACGCTATAGCATATAACTTGGCGTTCTTGTCTGCTACTAATATGACACTATTTGATAGGTTCGTTAGATCTATGTCATATCCGTATTTTACTATAACTGATGAATTAATATTTTTACAAAGCAAAGCAGATACAACTTCAGCTTCTTCATTAGTTAGAGCTGTATTATCTCTATCTGTAAAATCGAAGTCAAGATTATATATATTAAAAGCTCTATAAAAGTCGTGCATGAAGTTATTAGTTTCTAATAATATTTTCAAAGACTTGCAATATCCATTATAGCAATCTTGATTGATAATATTATTATACATGAAATTACCAAATTTATCTGATTGATGTTTAGCATAATCCATCATTGTGGCATATAATGTATTATCAAAATCTTTAGTTTTAATAAATGATAATATTTTATCTAAACTATAATCAAGATAAACTGCTATCATAGTTCCGCTATGGACTTTATCACAACTAAGCATGTAACTAAAATCTACGTTAGCTGGACAAGTATCTTTGCTTACGCTTATACCAAGCATTTCAGATCTAGGATCAATCTGTTGGTAGATAAAGTCTACTATACATTGTCTACATATAGCATATGGAATAGCTGGAGTTTCTTCCAAATCTTCTGGTTTGAAAAGAGATACAATTACATCCTGTAGATTAGCTTTTAGATCTACTATATTAAATCCTATATATCCTACCGGATTTAATAAAGTATACTTCTCCACAATATCTTTCACAAGAATTGTTTTCTTTTCTCCTGTTTCTAAGTTTCTTACATTCGCATTTTCTCTGTTTTTGAATGACAATATCTCGTATGTGTTTTCTGAGTCATATACGATATGTCCTGGAAATAAATTCATTGTAAAATTCCTCCTTTTATTTATTCGTATATATAATATATACTTTATATTATTTTTGACATTTTTAAAGCAGTTAAATGCTCAGGCTTTAGTATATGTAGAACGTCATCTAATACATAAAATTTGCCTTGATGATGCATATTATAATCATATACAGTTTCGTTTATACGTCCTCTATATAGATGATCGTATTCCGCTAAATATACTTCATTATAAGTTCCATGCCATGACATTCTTTTGCTCGATGCTTTAGTATATCTACTAAATATAGTTACATAACTAAGTCCAGTATAGTATATATTTTTCGATATTATTTTAGCCTCTTCTTTAATTTCGTTATATACCTGGTCTGTATGAGATCTTCTTATATCAAAAGATCCGCCCGGTATTCTATATCTTTGCTCATTGATATCCATATATATCTTATTATCTTTAAATAGAAATACTTCTACTCTTCCACGAAATATTTTATCTGGATATCCTTCTACTGTTACAATACTATTCCAATTATTATTTACGTCATAATATCCTCCGTATCGTATAAATTTTTCAATATTAACCTGTTTAGATCTAGGTATTCTTTTTTGATGCTCATATTCCGTATAGTCCATAATAGCATCCTCCATACATAATTACGTGATTGTTTCCGTATTTGTAAAATACGGAAATTTCAATTATATAATATTATAGTGAAATAGTAGAAAGAATATACATAAGATCTGCTATTGATAACTAAAGAAAAGGACCTGGACTCGCCAGGGTAAACTATTAAAAAATAAAAAGTCGCCCAAGATGGCGCAGAAAGAGGCAATTTTATGGCAAACAATAATGAAACAAACAACGGAACCAACAACGAAATGGAGCAGATCCTCAACGCTATCAACAATATTAACGGAAAGATTGACAGCATCCAAAAGGATGTAAATAGCATGAAGGATGACATGATCAATCTCAAGAAGCGTCAGGATGACACTGATGAGAAATTTAAGAAGATGCAGTCTGTCATTAATGATGCTGTTGAAGAAGAGAAGAAAGCCTCTTCTAACAACAATCAGCCTGCTAAGGAAACGATTAAAGATAAAATTAAGGGCAACCTTAAGTTTATCATTCCGGCAGGTGTCGTTCTTACAGCTGCCGGTGGAGCACTGGCGTATGCAATCTATAAGAACAAATCTACATCTGTTGATGTTATCGATGATGTCGATGGAGACGACGTCCTCGACATGTAATACAAAGAAGAGATACCCAGAAATGGGTATCTCTTCAAATTCAATATCATGAATATTTTTTTATAAATTCGTCAATTTCTTTTTTGTATTCTGGATAAGCTTCCACTACAGTAGAATATTCCATTTTACCAGATATAATCTGTTTAGCCAAATACTCTGCCATTTTCTAAGTTACCTCCTATCAATCTATCAAAGAAGTTAATAATTCGTATACATCACACAATGCGGTTTGTACTTCTGTAACTTGTTTATTAGTATCTTCTTTATTTTTTTGGTATTTTAATAAAAATTCGTTTAATGCATTCTCCATATAAGATATCTTATCATCAGCAGAATCGGGAATTAATACATATTCGTACGATACTTGTTTAGTATATATATCATAATAAGCAATAGCTCTTTTTCCTTCTACTAATTTAGGCTCAGGAAAATCTTCAATAAGAAATCCTTCTTTCAATAATTCTGCTCTTGATTTATTTAATCCATTTACAGGGTCGAATGGACAAGAATGAATGAATGTAATCATTCCTTTATTAGCTCTATCTATTCTTATGAATGTCTCCATAATACGAAACCTCCTTTAAATTACTTATTTGTTTCACTTATATTTATTTAGGTTCTGAATACCTCAGAATGTAAAAGTATACCTTCTGAATAGTATATTATTACAATGAATAAGATTCAGAATGATTCTGAACTTATAAACTATTAAAATATTATGTTAAGTGCTATGGCGCCATCATTCCATAGCGAGAAAGGAGAACATTATGGGAACAAAATTAGGATTTGAAGATTCACTTAGAGGGCTGGACGAATCAAGAAGAAACGGATATGGTCCGATCGTAAACTCCATAAATAAAAATGGAGGTTTAAAAAGAGACCGATATAATTTTAGTAAATATGGAGAGAAACCATATTTACCGGAACTTGAAAGAAGATCTAACCAAGAATTTATACCAGAACCTTACGATCCAGACTATAAGCTTTTCATTAAAGCTATGATAGATGATATCATTGGTTTACACAAACCGGTATCTGGATACATTTTGAAATTGATTTTTGATGAATATCAGAGAGGTAAAACCTCTACAGATATTTATACTAATTTCTATACCAATTACATTAGTGGGAAGAATGATTCCACTCACTGTAATATAGCAAATAATAATCTTTATTTACTTTTTATAAATACTTGGAATGATATTATCCCAAGAAGAGTATTAAAAGAATCAGACATAGTATTGCCTATCTTGCAGAGTTTATCTGGCGAAACAAAATTACCAGAAAAAGAAATCTTTGCAAGAGAAATAGCTATAAGAATTCATAATAAAGTTCCGGGTGACGATTGGAGAGAAGAAATGGACGGTAATATCCATTTATGGGATAAACCAATCCATATTAAATATCTTTTAATTGCAAAAGATATCATCTCTTGGAATATATTCAATAAAGCAGAAGATGAGGAGGAATAAACGATGGCAGAAGTAAGAGAAATGGTAGAAAATCCACAAGTTACAGCTGACGATATACAGAAGAACTATGAAAGAGTTTTGAAACTTATGAAAGAAGTTGCTGGTCCATTTATTGATGAAAACTATAGATATATGAATGGTTTAGGAAGTACAGGTTGGAACTCAACCTGTACTAATAAAGTAATCGAAACTATTTTAAAGAAGTGGGGAATAGATGAAGATATTTATTCCATCACCGGAGAAGAGAAAGACACTACTTTTATTAGTAGTCTTATTCTTATTGAAGACTTATTAAAGAATTTCTCTGTAAATGAAATTCTTTTGATGTTTTACAGAACATTTGACCTTCTGTCATATGACGATCTTATGTCTGATTATTCCGAAGAAATACAGGAGCAATTATATTCTGAATTATCTAATAAACTTAGAAGGTTCATTATGGGTATGATGAATAAGTTTAATATAGATAAAAGCATATTAAAACTTCTTCCTGATTTTCATAATGCTAGATATACATCAGAAGATCAGGTACGCATCCTATGGTTTAATCATTGTACTCATATTAACGTAATGGTCAGATACGGTCATCTTTATTCAGAAGAATTTACAGATTATCTTATTGATCATATGGTTAAAAAGATGAAAAGTGTAAAAACCGATAAAGAAAGAAACGATATTCTGTTGATGATACATACGTTAATGGAAAGTCGAAGATTTATGCCTATAAGTGAAATGTTTAAAAAGAAACATGCGGAAATTATCGATAAAGCCGAAAAGAGAGTGATTTCTAATTGCTATTCTTTAAAAGAAATTTTTAACGATTATATTTAATACTAAGGAGAAAATGATTATGGATACAAAAGAACTAGACAGAATTTATATAGAGCTACAAAAAAGATGTGATGCAAGAAGAATCACAAAAGAGCAAATTGACAATATCACCAATAGATTCAATAAAGCATATGATAGCTACATTGAATTTAGAAAAATATCTTATATGACGCCAATATATACAAACGAACTCAAAGCTATGAATAAAAACTTTTCTTCATTAAGAAGAAAAGCATTAGAGATGGTTATATAGAGAGGAGCTACGTTATGAGAAAATTAGACTATTTACGCAAGAAGTTGAAAACCGTAAAAACAGTTTATGATATAGATCCAAAACCGTTTTTGAAACCTGGCGATTATGATATATATTTAGCTCCTTTAATAGATATCAATACTCATCTGAATATTGGTATTGTTATTCAGCATTACAAAATATATGATGACGATCCGGACAGGGTAAGTTATATTGATGAAGCCGAGAAGTATCTTCTAGACTTTCCGGACCGACTCAAAAAAGATAATCCGTGGTTTTGGCGTTGAAAAGAAACCAGCAGAGAATATTCTCTGCTGGTTTTATCTTTTATTTTTTCTACGATACTGATTAAATAGTAAACATTATCGGTTGATTCTTATTAGAAGCACTTACATAAGAGTCTTTAATATAATTTAATATTTCTTCACGTTTACCAGCTTCTGTTTCAAGATCTTGTAGTTTAAGATCTACATTAGCGTATACGGTTTCCATACCATCGAAATATTTAAGATTCTTATATAAGAAGTTTGCTATATCTGCTTGCGCAAGTGCTTCAAATGTTTCCATTTGAGTTGCACTAATAGTAGTTAAGCTAGGATTATGCTCTACGAATATATATATTGGATAAGCATTAATTCTAGTACTTATATTTCCACCACCAGCACTCATTAATCTAACTCTATTAGGCGGTTCAAAGTCTACATATATACTATTATTATATAATGATAATGAATCTGCTCTCATTTGAAGCATAAGAATATCATCTGTATTATAATAACCATTGGCTACATCATACATACCATACCCACTTACGACGTTTTGAGCTACACCATTGCCATTAAACTTTTCCCAGTCTATATCTTTTACACCTAATATTTTATTATCTCCAATAATATCTTCATCTAAATAATACCATCCATTCTTATATGGAGTTACTCCTTGATGAAGTATATATCGTACTTGATGAGGATAATATCTAGAGAAAGTAACAAGTGTATCCTTTATTACAATATCAGCCCATTTATCCTTTCCTAAATGGTCAGGAAGGTTCAATTGCTGGGTTCCTAATCTCCATTCTATTTTTTCTAATAAAAGGGTCATATTATTAGAATATCCATTCATAAAACGTCACCCCTTATTCTTCAATGAAAGATTCAGATACATACTCTCCGGTCTTTTTATTTATTTTCTTTTTTTCTTTATTTACTTCAAGGAATATATATCCCATAGATAGATATACTCTGTAATATGGAACAGTTGTTCCTTTTCTATTAAATATTTTTCCTTTTTTAACAAACCCTCCAAGCTCGGATAATGCTTCGTTAGCTTCTTGTATTATTTTTCTTACAACGGCTTCGCATTTTCTATATTCATCGGATTTAGTTGTTGTTGTAGAAGTGGTTAAATTGCCATTTAAATCTGTACCTACAGTTCTCTGATAATCTTCACTTATATTGAAAGTATACAAAACCATATAATCTGCAGTTTGTTTTAAGAAGTCTGCCTTTTTATTGCCAGATTTTAATACAGCATAATCGTACTCTTTATATTTACCATTTAAAGCTTTATCGAAAACACCTTGGGCTATATTGTAAGCCTCTTCTCTAGAAACTTCTGGTTCAACTTTTACATTTTTATATTTGAATAATTCTTGCAAAGATTCTTCTGTACAATCATAACTTACATCTTCGTCAAGCATGTCTCCGACTGTAAAAGTTTCATGTTCATTAACCTCTTCTTTTATAGAATCGATATAATTGTTATCATCTAATAAATCACCTATATTATTCATACCAACACTCTCTTTCTGTGTATCATTATACACCAAATCTATTATATAATCGTCCCAATCTCCATCAGTATCTAAGCTATATCCTTTTGGTAAAAGATTTTTATTATTTATATCTTTTACTGTTTTGAAAATTGGTTCTAATTTTTTATTAGTTTCATCTTCTCCAAATTCTGATCTAGCATTAGGAGTTATATCATATAAGCTTATATAAAATAATGATAAACGATCTTCTACTCCATCGATAAAATCAGAATCATCTTCTTTTCCAATTGACGCTTTGCTGATATAGTCAAATCCGTTTGATTTTAATTTCTCTTTTATTAATTTGATAGCCAAAGATTTTGCTTTCTTTCTATCTTCAAATTTAGATTTATCTATTTTTTCTAATTTTATATTGTACTTCTTGCACATTTCTTCAAGGGTTCCTTGAAAAACTTGCGATACCTTATCAGGTTTAGCAATACATCCTTTATTTAATATACATTTCTTTTTTAATATTTTTTCCGTATCGTCACTATAATAAAGTGTACTATTTTCAGCTTTTTTAAGTCCGGAAATATAAGCTTCTCTAGCTATAGCTATTTTTGGGTCTTCTTGCAACTTATCTGGTATTTTCTTTACAGGCCTATCACTCACCCAATACATTGATTTATTTTCATCTATCTTTTTCTTTACAGATGGATATATCTGAAGAGCTGCAAGAAAAGACAAAAATATTCCTGATGCAACTAAAGCACCATCGACTTCATTTAAAGATTCATCACAATTACTTTCTAATAAATCTCCTATTGTCATAAAAGTCTCCTTTTATAAATATTTTTTAGTACAGAAATCTATTATTTCGTCTCTTACATGATCTTCTATATTAACCATTGCTACATCTCCGGTAGTTTTATTTACCAGTCTTACTTGATTAGCATTTTCTGTAAGAGATATATCATTATACTCAAATTCTAATGATTCTGTAAACATTTTAAGATTAGCGGATTCTTGTTTGACGAAATCTATTACACCTGGAGTAATAATAGGAATAAGTAAACCAGAATCATTTTCTGTAAGATATAATCTGTTTCCATTATCACATATTCCAGATTCTTGGATGCAAGCTCCTTCGGATACAATCTTTTCTGTATATGCTTTATCATGAGATGGATAAATTACTCTATCATAAGTAATTAATTTAAGACCTTTTACTTCTCCGCCTCTAGCAGTCTGCTCTACTCTACCTAAAGCACGTAAAGACCAAGATGGAAGAAATCCATCAAGTAGATCTTGATTAAATTCTGCTCCTTTAGCATTATTAGTTCCTCTATATCTACCTTTAACAAAATTACCTTCTGTCCATAAAGCTGTAAATATAGCGACTGTATTATTCGGATCAATAGTTTGCTGTCTTTGTAAGCTACTATCCATAGGATGGCCATTTTCTGCTCTCATATTACCAGTCTTAACTAATTCTTGTGTTCTTGAACAAGTAATCTGAGGGAATAATTCGTTATCACTATACCATCTTAAGTTTCTATTTCTCATATTAGCTTCCTGCAAAATACCTTCTGCAGTAACCTTATTAGTACCATTTCTATCTACGTCTATTTTTACGGGAAATTCCTTGTTCGTAAGACCCGTTTCAATGATTATATAACCCATATTTTTTAAAGGATTAGTACGAATCATGACTCTAATTCCTCCTTTTAATATTCAATTAATAAATTGTTTCGGATCATAGCCTATAAATGTACCAGGGTAAACAATATTATAATTATTGAACTAAATGGGAGGAATAAGGTATGCATAGATATATCCCAATGCAAACGGTAGTATTCAGAAAACAATCTCTGACTGGTATGAATAATTTGGTATATATGAATGAAAGCAGATTTATCAATTATGCTTTCATTGAACCGAAGAAGAACAGTCCTTACAAAGTCAAAAAAGAATATCTAAATGCTTGCGATAATTCCAAATTTTTAAATGAAACTGGAAGTATATCAAAAGTTACAAAAGTAATTAATAGTATAATGGAATCGGGAAGCAATAGTCAAAAAGAAGAAACTATGAGATATATAAATAATAACTTGATTCCAAAATTAAACAGAGATGCTACATCTATATTTGTAAATCAGATTGATAAAAAGCTTTTGAACGAAAATTACACTAATAGTATTAATGATACTATTAGTATTTATAAAGAATGTGATCGTGTATTAAATAATGACAAGAAATTAGCAAAGAGATTTAATTTTGATAAATTTATTCAGGAGAATTACAATAGGAAAACTCCTAAAGAATTGGTCTTCTCTTTATGTGAAATGATAGATACATATAATATCAGTCCAAAACAAAAATATTATATAGCTTTAGAGTCTGTACAATACGCTTTATATAATTCTCCAGTAAAAATGGATAATGTGGCTAAAGATATAACTGATTATTTTTTATTGAGGGAATCAATTATACCGGATAGTATAATGTCTGGCTATATATCTTGTGCTAAAGATAACCAATTTTTAAGCCCAGAAGAATTATCCAAATTAAAAATAATCAAAAATGATTATAGGGATTCGTATTTAACAAAGATAAATTATATTTCATCTACATTAGATAACGAAAGAGTAAGAAATATGCTCAATAGAATTCAAAATATTAGTACGGAGGAAGATGCTTCCCAGTATATAAAAGATGTATATAATTCTATTATGAATGACGTTACATTATCAGATTCGGATAAAACAGAATTGGAGAATTCTATATATATGATACCATTAGTATCTGGTATAGATCAATTATTTATTGACTACGAGATTAAGAAAATAGATGGAGCACTACTGGCAACAAGAGATTTAACTGAAACTGTAAACTATATAAACGAATATTTTGAGGATACTGGAATGGTAAGTGCTCCGAATATTCGTGATACTATAGAAAGTTTCAAATGCTCACAAGATAAGACACCGAAAAGATTTGCAAGATTAATCGGTAAGTTTAATATAAACAGCGAATATGCTATTGATGTACTTATAGAATCTTTGCCTGAATTATATCTTATAATGAGATCTATATATGTAGCGGTATATTCTAATTCTGATTTAGAATATGTAATGCAAGAATATTTGTATTTATTCGATAGAATTGACGAATATGCTGATCAGAAGCAATATGCCGATATATATAAAGCAATATCTAAAGAGATATCATGTGTTGATAAGATATTAAACGATGGAATACCAGACCAAGAGATATCTGAAAGACATATAGAATATAAATCTACTCTTAATAAATCTTTACAAAAAATAGATAAATTGATGAGTACCAATCACGATATTTTATCAGAAAATACAAGTTTATTTAATGATATGAGTATAGAAGAATGCGAAAGTCTAATTACTACTTTAGCTAATGGAATGGATTCTGTAAATAGATTAAACAAAGAAGAATTGTTATCATCTATATCTGATAATATAAGATTATTTACTATAAATTCTGATAATCTTAGAAATCTTTCTAATATATTGATGATAAGCAAATGCGTGGATAAATCTGCCTATCAAAGTTGTTTGATTCAAAGAGCTTCCGATGATGATTGTACCAAAGCTGAAAATCTTATTATTGCAAATGAATTATCTTATCTTAAAGATTATCGCTATCCAAAAGTAGACGAGATAACCGAATGTGTAATGATAATAGAATCAGTAAAATTATTAGAAGAATGCTTTTTTGAAGATATAGTAAATGAAGCCACAGGAAAACCAATTGGTAAAAAGAAAAAGAAGAAATTGACATTTAATGACCTTCAGATAGCCATGAAAGCATTTGGAGCTAAATTAAGACAAATAAATACTAAAGCTGCGTCTATGTGGCAAAATATAGATGCTAAAGCAGCTAATATAACCAAAGGAATGCAGAGGGCGTTGACATCAGATAGAAGAGAAGCCATTATAAAAGGATCTATTATACCATCAATGTCTTCTTGTATTAAATCTATTATAGCTATATCTGGTACAACATTAGTCGGATCATTCTTTAGCGCTCCGTATGTAGGAATATTAACAGCTGTAGGTATATTTGCAGTTAATAAAAAATTAAACGATAGAGAAAGACTTTTAATTTATGACGAAATAGATACAGAGTTAAAAGTTGTAGATAAAGAAATAGAGATGGCGCTTCAAGATGGGGATACTAAGAAGTATAGATTTCTATTAAATTATCAGAAAAAATTAAATAGGGAAAAAACTAGAATAAAATATCACACTACACCAATAGCCAGAAAGATTCCAGTATAAGGAGGTGTATATAAACATGGGACTTATTAGCAACTTATTTACAGAATCTGAATTTGACGATTATAGATTTATCGAAAAAGTATTAAGAGAAGCAGATAATGATGATGAAGATAACTTCGATATGCCTGATGATAATACTGACGATAACGAAAACCAACCTGATAATACCCCGGAACCTGAAGATAGTAATACATCAAACGATGATAATGCTGGGGATGAATCTAGCGATGAAGATAACTTCGATATGCCTGACGATACAACGGATCCCCAAAGTGACGAAGGCGTAGATACGCAGTCTATGGATAATCCCGACCCACAATCTACCGATACACCAGATGCACAATCGAATGATACATCGGGCGAGAGCGGAGATGAAGATAACTTTGACTTACCAGACGATGATACTAGTGGGCAAGCTCAAGACGCTAATGGTGGGGATACAACAGGAGATCAATCTACTGATGACGATATGTCTGGAGGAGACGATGATAACTTCGATATGGATGATAGTACTGCTGATAGCGGAGATGGATCTACTGATGATATGTCTGGAGATATGTCAGGCGGAGAAGATCCAGATCAAGATTTAAAAGATGCAGAAAATGATATATTCAATGGATTATCAGATCAAGATAAAGTTATCAAGATTAATGAATTAAAAGATCTATATCAAGATTTATATAATCGTATAATAACCTTATATGATAAAGTAAATGATATACCTAAAGACGATGAATTGATTAAAGTATATAATTTTGTCATAGATAATCTTAGTGATCTTAAGCAATTTGTTTATGATTACCTTACAAATACATTTGATAATAAAACTTATCTTGAGAATATGGTTAATTATAAAAAGTATCTTAGCACTTTGAACGTTATAAATGGTATTCTTGAAGAGATAAGAAAAGGGCTATATAAAGAGTCAGGTAATTAGGTCTTTATATAACAATTTAGTAAATATTTAAGTAAAATATTATGTTATATTTGATATAAATTTGAAAGGAGATTCCCGAAATGATCGCAGGAAATACTACTAATACAGTCATGGGTGGTTCTTATAGTGCTGATCACGCACTTTATAACTTCTCAGAACAAGTTAAAAACTTATTTGAAGATATGGAGCAGACATCTCAGCACAACATTCTCAGTGAGACATGTAAAGTGCTTAAAGATGATCTTGCTTCTGATCAGCTCAAGAAATTCTTCGTTGAAAATTCTTGTGATGTAAACGAATACGTTGAAAGACCTCAGGCTCTTGAGGAACACTACAACGATATGGAACAGCTGTATGAAAACGATAAGAAAGCTCTTATGGAGAATACAGCTATGGGAACAATCAACCCTATCGTTGGTCTTACATTCCCAATGCATAAACTTATTCTTATGAATATGGTTTTTGATAAAGGTGCTATTCAGAAAATGATCGCTCCACAGTCAGCATTCACTGTTGCTATGGAAAGACGTATCATGATTGATACTGAAGGAAATGAGCTTGACCTTTACAAAGATCAGAATAAACTTACTGCAGCTATTAAGAAAACTGCAGCTGTTAAAGAGATCGAACTTCAGCTTCCTGTAACTGATGATACAGAAATTGTAAATCAGTATCTTGATGGTATGGCTGGTGTTGATCATCTTAACGTTGAAACATATGTATGTGCTGTTAAAGTACCTAACGTATATTTCGAAAAAGGTGATATTCTTCCGGATGAAAATGGATATCTTGGAGAGGGAGAAGAAGCTACAGAAGCTACAACAAAAGATGTTTGGGTTCGTACAAAAGCTAACTTCGTTCCGATCTATGATGATGACGGAAGAGGACTTACACATAAATTCAAATTCACCCACAAAGTACTTGAGGGTTCAGAAGTAAAAATTAAAGATGACTGTGATGTACTGACAGGTTATATGAAGAAAGACCGTCTGATGATCCAGTCTAACAAGGGTGTTGTTACAGCTGTTAAGGTATATGCAAGACTTGATACATCTTCTGCAAATCTTACTACATGCTCTGCATCCTGGAAACAGTTCACAAGCTTCGTAGAGATTCCTGAAGGTATGCCAATCAATACCACAATCTCTCCACAGGAAGTTAAAGATATTGCAGCAATGTATAATATCAACCAGATTACAAAAGTTCTGGATATTACAAAAACATTACTTGCAAACTATAAAGATGATGATATTAAAGAATCCCTTGATACGTCTTATCTTGGATTATCTGAGGATGAGAAATTCTTTAATACATATGATTTTGCTCCAAGAGCATCTTACTACAGTGACCATGTAAATTGGAGACGTGATACATTCTTCGATTTCTTCGATGAATTCGTTGAAAGAATGCTTCGTGTACTCAATGATCCGAACGTTACTGTTACTATCTTCGGTGATGCTTCCATCATCAGAAAGATTGCTCCGGTAGAATATAGCTATCAGTCTCCATCCAACATTGGACCAGTAGAACTGGATTATGTTAAGACTGTAACTACATCTCACCATAGAGTATATCAGTTCATCGCATCTGATAAGATGAGATTCTCTAATGATCTTATTGTAATTCTCTGCCCAAGAGGAACAGATAGAATCATCTACAGAATCTATGATTATCAGACATATGTATCCAATGAGATCCGTAATGCAAATAATCCATCCCTGCCAGCTATTCATGCATTTGAAAGATACAAATTCTATGAATATCAGCCAGTTCAGGGACGTATTAAGATTAAGAATCCTACAGGTCTTATTCCAGAAACATATGATGTTGTTCCGGTTAAACATATTGCCTAATCAAACAAAAAATAAACCACATACGGGATTTCCCGTATGTGGTTTTTCTTTTTACTTAACGTCAGGATATAATACATATTTAAATATATCCTGAATAGAATCCTTTATAATATTTGATATAGTATAGTTTAAATATTCTTTTACCTCCTCTGGAACGTTAGATACGCTGTTTAATCTGCTTGTAGCATCGCATTCCAGTTTATTTATTAAGAATTCTTTTTCAAACTGCATTGTGTCAGTTTTAGTTTTTTGTGTATTTTCGTATTCTTTCTTATTTATCTCATGCAATAAATAAGATGAGCAAGCTCCTACAAATTCCAAATTTGTTGGTTTACTTTTCTTTTTATAATACTTGAAGACTTCATCAAAGGTTTCTGTATGTGGTTCTTTCCACAATTTTTCTACTACAAATCTTAAATTTCGTTCGGACTTATTCATAGTCCTAATTTCCGATCCATTATACCTAGAAACGTATTTTGTTGTTTCTATGTATAACGCTGTCATTTTTGGTCTTTTTTTATTATTGACCAAATTTTCACAGTATCTTTTAAGCATATACTTAAAAGATACTTCTCCTTTGTACGCATTAGGTATAATGCCTAATCTTTCTGTAAATTCATTAATTTCATTTTCTGTCGGTGCTCTCATTTTGTTTTCCTCCATTCTTTCATTCTTTTATCCAAGCAAAATAGAATAACGTGTAGATATATAATATATCTACACGTACTCATTATAATAATATACAATTCAATACTCTGAATTATTCAGAATAGTTCTGAATGTCTACTTTTGCGTATCTCTACAATGCATAGAAGTTCTGTGAAGGTACTTATTAAAGGTTACCAATGGAGACGTAGTGCTACCACATTTAGGACACACCATATTGTTTATATGTGTTTTTAAATCTGGTACATCAGATAGTCTTTGATCAGAAATACATCCGCAATTAAGACAAAGTACATCATCTTCCGTCATTATAGCTATAATATTTTCTTTATCTGAAATACTATACTTTTTACTATAATAACTAGCAATCATTTCTGGATCTTTTTCTATAGTGTTATATGTAGCTTTATATGGCTTAGTTACCATTTTTTGTTTAGATTCTTTTCTTGGAGATTTATCCAAATCTCTTTGTAAAGTTAAGAACTCGTAATTATTTCTTTTAGCATTAATAAAATAGTAGATATCATCTTTAATAGCTTTAGGACCTGTACAGTATTTCATGAAAAATTCTTGTATACGGTTATAATCTATCGTTATATTCCTAATAGGTTTAGGTATTCTATCAGGATTTTCTGCAGATACTTCTGTTATCATTATACTCGTAGTTGGCGGGCAATTCATCATATACTCTTTAATGTATTTACCTTTTACACTAAACTTGTCTATACAGTTTAAATCGAATTTAATATCGTTTTCTTCCATATTTTTAACTCCTTTTCTTTATCCTTGGGCGTGAAAACCTATTATTTTATATAAGAGTTACGGATAGAGTAATAGTTAAAACTTAGGATCAGTAAGTTTTACTTTATCCTCATTCAATATTTTAGTTAGATTATATATGGCTTGTACTGCTTCATTTGTAGAAACTTTAATATTATTTCCTCCAAGATCTATATATACTGCTTTAGAATTAATCTGCTCCCTTAACTCTCTATTGGCTTCTTCTGACCAAACAGCTTTTACAGAGCACTGGTCACCATCATAGTCACCACCAATGGATTTAAGATAAACATTACTGAATACTAATGTATCAATGAACTTATTGGAAGTATCACTTCCGATATCAGATTCTCTAATCTTTGGATAGAATGGATAATATGTATTATTTACATATATCTTTTCGGTTTCTTTTGTTGTACTTATTCTTACCAGTATCGGAAATTCGTTAAAGTAAGAATCCATAGGGAATCGAGTAATAAGAATAGTTTTATCCTTACATGCTTCACATGCTGCCATATATAATACATCGCACCATGTAAGAGGCCTATTAATAAGAGAAGATTCTCCCATTATATCACCGCCAGTTTTAGCATACTTAGCTTTAGATACTTTCTTTCCTTTAAACACTAACCCCAAGGTTCTTCCTGTCTTTTGATCAGTTAATGTAACTGGTTCTAATCTCTTAGAGAAAGAGAAGATAAATTTATCTATCTGAGAATCTATCTCTTCGTCAGAAAAAGTTATAAGTGGATCTTTAGGTTCAAATGGTACTAATTTTTTAGCTTTCGGATCGTAGACTTGCATCAATTCTACATTTTGAAATAGATTTTCAAATAATCTTTTAGCCTGGAATATAATAAATGGTTTAAAGTTTACCAATGCAGATGCTAATGGTAATGCCGCATGGTCTGTATCCACCATTAAATCTTCCATAGCCTCTACTTTTAAATCTGGAGCTGATAATACTAAACGTGTACCCATATCAGTAGATTTACTTAATACGGCTTCACGTATAATACCTGTCTTACCAGCTAATCCAATACCATCATCTTTATTTTTAGAAGTACCAAATAAAGCATTAGATATATTTAATAAAGTTTCTTGTATTCTAGCATTAGTAGTATTCTCTATAGATAATCCATAATCCTGAGTTTCTTGTATAGCTTTAGATGATATTATTAATGATTGATAATATTTATTAATACCACCAGCTCCAACAGCACCTTTAACCTTAGTATCCATATCTCTATAGAACGGAGGTATTACAAGAAATTTATCAAGAAACATCATTTTCTTGCATTTATATAAGAATTGTATCTTTGTCGATCTAGTTCTTGTACCAGTTTCTTTTATTTTTATTTTATTTATATTTTTTCTAAGGAATTCTATACCAGTATCACCACCAGATTGTACTTCTTGAATCAAGCCGTCTTGATCTATTTTATAGAATCCTATTCCTGATACTATATTTCTAATTCTTTTATCTATACTACACCATACTTTGTAGCAAAATGGATGCATGAACCACCCATGTAAATCAATATAACCAAATATATTAGCTCTATCGTCTTTAGTTATACCGAATATTTCTTGAGATAATAATCCTTTCGGAGCAGGATAACCATCTCTAATAAATAATAAAGTATCTGTGATCTCTTCTACATTATTTTTCTTTATAAAATCTTGATAATCTAATAAGTCTACCTTAAGGTGATTCATTTCCGCTTCATTCAAAACTCTACGACCATTGGTAGACACTCCATGAACAACAAGATTTACTATATTAAACTCTTCTTTAGTTAAAGTGAATTGTCCAGATTTACGCTGATAGTTTAGTGCGCCTAAAATACCTGTCATTATATTAGACCTCCTAATATTAATATTATAATAAAGTTACAGATAGCAGAAAATAAGCTAGTATGGGTTAACCCATACTAGCTGTATTTAAAATATTTATTCGTATTGATTTATCATCAACTACACTGTTTATGAAATATTTATCTCCATAAATATGTAGAAAGGTTCCATTAATTAATCCTTGCATTTCATTAGCGTCTTTTTTGTTCTTAAATGCTATTACGAAAGGATTAATTATTTTATTATCAACAGATATATTCACAGTATCACAGTTACCAAATAGATTATATAGAAGCATAACCTCTTCAAAATGATTAAGTATATATTCTTCTATACTTATATCAGAGGAACTGGACAACGAGTTTATGAATCTACATCTATCCAAAATCTTAATCCTCCTCTTTTACATGTCTCCATTGACAGCATCTTCTAATACTTCAGCTTGTTTAGCTTGCTGTGCTCTCTTACTTCTAGATTCACGATCTATTATATATTTCAATGTATTGACATGCCCAAAAGGTATATTAGTCAATTCAAATATAGTAGTTCTTCCTCTAAAATAAGTAGCTATACCGACACACTCTCCTATAAAGCCGCCAGTGCTGCCAATCTGTGACGCGTAAAAACCAATTCATCTGCAGAGATAGCTGTAGCTGGAATAACTGCATTACATTCAATACATGTTGTTTCAGGAATCTGATAAGAGATAGATTCGTCGCGTTTACTGATCTCCTGAATATACATAAGAATTGCATGATACTGGTCAGAAGACAATTTACGAATAGTCTTACCAAACTGAATGATTTTAGATTTAGCTGTTTTAGCTGTATTATTTGTATAATGACGATACTCGATAGGATCAAGAGTCATTGTATTCTTATTAATATAATAAATAGAATCAATATAAGATACAAGTGCAATAATATCTCTATATTTCTCTACGAATGCTGTATCAAGCATAGCAATTTCAAATACCATATTGAAGATAGATGGTTCTCTAAATCCAATAGCAAAATCTTCAGATACAGGTACAATATCAGATTTATATAATCCTTTAGGTTTAGCGATATTTCCATTATAAATATCATAGAATTTTGCTTTAGCTTCATCATTCTCAAACTTAACGAAATCCATAATATCAAGATTATCAGTTAAGAATACATGCTTATTATCTGTAGGACAGTTTGTAATCGGCATATATGCTTCTCCTTCAAATGTAGCACGAAAAGCACCAAACCAATAATGCTCGATATCGAAGAAGCTTGTGCACTTAGCCCACTCTTCCATTGAAGCAGGCTTATCTCTATCAATAATATGATCATAAAGCATTTTATATCTTACAGATTCAGAATTCATCCTACTTCCGCCAGGATTATTGAGCTTATCAATTTCTGCGCCTGTGAAACCAAGCATTCTAAATCTGTTGCCTGTATTATATGCTACCCAATCTGCAGCTTTTCTATTAGGATTTTCTACTGTATCAAGTACAGCATTTAATGCTACTGGCTTCTTAGATACTGTAAATGCAGAAAGGTCATATTTTTTAGCTACAACCTTAATTTTGGATTTTACTGAAGCTTTTAATTTCTCATTGATAATTTCATCATCTCTTGTTTCCTGATTAGGAGTTGCAGTATTTTCATCTTCATCCTCGTCGTCATCAGGGAATTCGATATCATCAAGATTAGTAGGAATATTATACTCTTCTTTTTTAGGAGCATTATCGAATCCAATTATTCTCTCAGGATCTGTATCTACTTTTACATCTGCCATTTCTTTAAGTTCATCGTTTGATGTAGGAGTCGCAGACGTTGTTAATACGGGCTTTTCTTCTTCATTCGTATAATCTGATTCAATTTCAAATTCTTCTTCATTTGTATATTCATCATCTTCTATGATATTAGAATAACCTGTTGTGTATTTAACAGTTTTTTCTACTTCTTCTTGCTGATCTGGTTCTTTTTTAGCTACGCTTTTTGTTACTGATCTACCAGTAATAGCACTAGCTACTGTTTCTTCGTCTCTTTCTTGCGCATAATGCACTTCATTTCCGTCATTCTTAAGATCACTAAGAGATACGGAATCTTCTGGTCTTGCGTTGTCTGTAAAAACTTTGTTTTCTGTGGACATATTTTACTTCCTCCTTAAAATTATAAATCGTCTTCATCATCGAAGTCATCTTCAAATCCAGTTTTAACTGAACCCAAGATATTATCTATTTCATCAGCAGACTGTTTAGTTTCCGCTGCAATTTTCTCTTTGTTTTTATTTCGAGCTTTTATGACTCTTTCCATAGGTTTAGTATTTAATGGAACAGGTTTATCGCCTAATAAGACATTAGCATATCCATATCCAAGCAATTCATTCATTTCCTGTTTAGAAATATTACCATCTGTCTCTTCCATAATTTCATTAAATTTTTTAGCTTCCGCTATTTTCTTAGGAATAATAACTTTATCGAATACATCCAAAGCCCTATCAGCATCATCTTCTTTTTCTGGATGAAGCATTGGATCATCTTCCTTAGGAGCAGGTTTAAAACCAAGTTCTTCAGGAGTCATTTCTACTAAAGCCATAAATATATCTCCTTTCTTTTATCCGTTATATAATTCGGTTAAAGTAACTTCATTATTTTTGGATATATTAGCTTTTAATGTATAAATAGAATCATCAATATCTAATTCTATTAAAAGAATTTTGTTTTCTTGTAAACTTATATTTACGTCTACTTGAGTAAAATATGGAAGAAATCTATTTATTTGCTCTTTAATATTTTCTTCTAATTCAACAATAGTTTCAGAATTCATATATCTATATTTACTAACCAGTCCTACTCCAGCTTCTGGAGCAATGGAAATAGTACCTGGTTCTAATAGTATTAATCTACATACTAAAGTTAGTATTGCATCTTTATCTTTTATAACTAGAGGTTTATTGAACGTACTTGTCGTAAACAAGTGATCTGTAAAAGTTTGCATCATATACCTCCTTTAAATCTTACTATAAAGTTATTCAAATACAATTATAATCAATTACAAATTATACGCAATCTGAAACATTTCAGTAATTAATCAAATAAAGGAGAGTACAGTTATTATGAACGAAATAGCATTAATGGAAGCAGCCTCTTCTGTATATAAAAGAAAATATCAATGCCCTTATTGCAATGATAAATATGATAGAGTTAAACTTGTAGATCATATAGAAAAGAAACATTCGGAATTCATTCCAAAAGACTTTACTGCATCTAGAATAGTATTTAATATTGTAAATAAAAAAGAAAAAGGTAAATGTACTATATGTGGAAAAGAATCTCCATGGGATGAAGATAAATGTAGATATGATAGATTTTGTAGCGAGAAATGTAAAAAAGCTTATGAGCAATTAGCTGCAGAAAGATTAAAAAGAGTAAGAGGAATGACTAAGCAAGAAATGCTTAAAGATCCAGAATATCAAAATAATGTAATGCTTGCCAATAGAAGCATATCGGGAAAATACAAATTTCAAGATGGAACCATAAGAACTTATGTAGCTTCTTATGAGCATAAGTTTTTGGAATTTATGGATAAATTTTTAAATGTAAAAAGTGAAGACTTAGAAACTCCTGGCCCTATAATAGAGTATAAGTTTAAAGGAGAAACTCATAAATGGATTACTGATGAATATTATGTTCCGTATAACTTAGTATTCGATATTAAAGATGGCGGAGATAACCCTAATAAAAGAGAAATGCCTGAATACAGAGCTAAACAAATAGCAAAAGAAGATGCTATTAGAAAACAAGGTAAATATAATTATATAAGATTAACCGATAACAAGTTTGAGCAATTAATAGAATTAATGCTTGAATTAAAAGAATTATATATAGAGAATAATGGAGAATATAATCCTATTATAAGAATCAATGAATCTACTGTATTAGAAAGCAAGAAAGCCAAAGACTTAGGACCTAAAGTATGTAGTAAATGTGGATCTAAAAACATAGGAGTATTTTTCCAAGGAGAACCTATCTACAAATGTAAAGATTGTGGAGAATATTTAGGAGTAGTACCATTTAACGAATCTGCTTCAAACGATATAATCCAAAATGCGTTTAATTCAGTAATTCATACTATTAAATGGTGTAGAATGGATAGCTTTGCTTTTTGTAGTATAAAAGAATATAGTGAACCAAAGATAGTTAACGATAATTCATTCTCTGCTGGTAAATTTGCGTATGAATCTGGAATTGATGATGTAATAAAAACTATTAACTATAACAATATTTTCGAAAATGGAAAATATTCTGCAAGATGTGATAATAATGAATTAATTATCACGATTGATAAATTGAATAACATGAATGAATCATATATTATAGATGAAATATATAAAGGAGATAATAGTATGATTCATGAAAATAAATCTACACTTGATCCAAATCATAAAACTAAAAAGACTGATACAACTTTTAAGTTTATAGATCTTAAAGATCCCAGTGTAGATAAATATTTAAAGCAAGACAAATATTGTACAGAATATTGGGATTATATTCATAAAAGTTGCATAGGTGAAATAGTTATAGATGCTGATAGCGATTGCATAGCAGGATATGTATTCTTAGATAATAAGAAATATCCGGGATTTATAACTCCGGTTGTAGTGATTAAGAAATATAGAGGATATGGATTATCTTCTAAGCTTGTAAAAGATGCCATAAATAAATATAAAGCTATAGATTTAACTGTAACGAAAGACAACGAAATTGCTATTAAATTATACAAAGATAATGGGTTCGTTATAATTGGAGACGGTAATTCCAAAAATGAATATTGGATGAAGCTCAAAAGCAAGCTTACTGATGAAGATAAATCTAAAGTAGTAAACGAATCTTCCAATAAATCTATATTAGATGAATTATTAAGTCTAAATATGAAACTTAATTTATTTGAATATGGATTGCCAGTAAATGGGCAAATAACTGATGTAAAATCTAGTAAGTATTGGGATGAAAATTATAAAACTATGTCTACATCAGAATTTGAACGATATAAAGGCGGAATATGCTGGGATTATGTATTCTACCAAGATTATATGCTGAAGAAGCTTGGAATACAGCATACTAATTATTATATAATCTCGTCTAATTATCAGACTCATACGATAACAGTCACAAAAGACTCTGGTAAATTATATTATATAGAATCATCTTTTAAACGTATATGTGGAGTATACCCAGCAGATAATATAAATGATATATTATTCTTCGTTATTAAGAAAATGGGCATACCAGACTATTATGTATTTAAAATAAATAGTTTTCCAAAAACACATTCTACTTCTAATGAATATATGCAGTTTATGGAGGATAAAGGAACCTTAATAATGAAAGGTAAATCTAATTCTATAAAAGACGTAGAATTGGACAATATTCAAAAGTCTTTCAAATTCCCAAAAGATGAGAGAAATATAAAAGAATACTGTGTATTACACGACAAAGGGTATTTTAAATTATTAGATAAATATAAAGATCCCAAAGATTGTAGTTGGGATGAAGAACAGACATATCCTACTATAGCTGCGTGTATCAGAGCAGAAAAATGTTTTGGTAAAGATAGATATTGCTATATTATGGATATGGATACTTATAGTATTCATTACATTGGTAAAATACATATATCTAATTTTGAGGATGATGGATATAGTGTAGACTGGTTGGAAATAACAGACGATTATCCATTTCCTAGAAATGATATAAATGAAGCGTGTAAGAACACTGATGAAGATTGGTCCAAATCTATAAAAGAATTTTCTATAATAACTCCATCATCTGATAAACCTTCTCAAGAAGGATTTATTGGTCATGGATCTTGGAATGCTATTAAGAAAGTTAATGGAGAACCATATAGAGAGCGTGTAGAAGTAATTATATTTAATAAGGAATTAGATAAAGTACTTATTGGTACTAGAAAATCTGATGGTAGTGTTAAACTACCTGGAGGTGGTACTGATAAGAATTCTTCATTAGAGTCTCAAGCTGCTAAAGAATGTCAAGAAGAAGTAAAGGTAAATATAGATAATCTTAAGTATATCGGAAGTTATTCTATGTCTAATGAACAGGCTAGGTATAAGGATGATGTATATAAAGGGCAATACACGTATCTATATTTAGCAATTTATGATTCTGATTATACTGGATATATTAGACCAGAAGATCTTGATTCTTTATATGATACAGCTGAATGGATGAGTATTTATGATGCTAAAAAATTATTAAAGAAGAGATCTGTAGATTTATATAACTTATTTAACTATAATTATAAATTA